>JAEEGL017342079.1_pt1 | contig 25819 bp, 16 predicted proteins | sample 9134231 | NCBI WGS metagenome assembly JAEEGL01 (sample SAMN16246548, study PRJNA631951) | gut metagenome | biome: gut microbiome; feature: rumen; material: fiber-attached | host: Bos | place: Iran: Karaj | collected 2018-10 | reverse complement strand
TCTTCTTCACCACGTCCGCGCTTGAACCCGGTGCGCCCGGAACGTATATCGACCAGGAATTTGCCGCCGCCGAAACGGAATGGCAATATCTGGTGTACGATTTCAGCGCCAATGGCTTTGCCTGCTTTAATGAAGACGCGAACAAAGTGTCGTTTTTCCGCATTGACCCCAACTCCATCACCTGGATGGATTACTCGTACGTTGCGTTCTTCAAGACCGCCGACGAGGCGAATGCTTTTGCCGACGCGGAAAAAGCCGGCAAAGTGACGCTGTTCGACGAAGGAAAGATCCTGACGGCGAAGTACGTCGTAAGCCCGCGCAATCTGGACCCGATGCAGTTTAACACGCACGAAAGCGTGGCGGTAGAATTCACTGTGCCGGAAGGCAAGTCGTTCAAAGCGTTCATCCTTACCGCTTCGCCCACATGGGGCCCGCAGGAGAACGCTAACCTGGACGCGGTGATCTACGCATGGAACAACGATTACGACACCACCATCGAGGGCATTCAGCTCGGCACGTTCCGCGAAGAGGAGCATGCCGACAACATGAACCTGGTATTGGATTTCGGCGTCATACTGCCTCCGGGCAAATACGTGATCGTCATGACCGCGGAAGATGATTCCATCGGCGCCTGGGGCGGCAATCTGGACGAGATCAATTTCGATGCCGTGTTCTACATCGACGATGAAGAGTACGAGATGTGGTTCCCGTTCTCTGAGCTGCTGCTGGTAGAAGGCACCGAGTACGCCATCGAGCTGCCCACGCCCGCACCCACCGCGGAACCCACCGAGAAGCCCACGGCCGCGCCGACAGAGCAAGCCACCGAGGCGCCTACTGCCGCGCCGACTGCCGCGCCGACCGAAGTACCGGCCACAGCGGAACCGGCCAAATCCACCGAAGATAAGAAAGGTTTGTCCACCGGCGCGCTGATCGGGATCATTGCCGGCGGAATTGCTGTTGCCGCCGCCGTGATCGCCGTGATCGCGGTCAAGAGCAAAAAGAAGAAATAATGATCGATATCCAGATCCGGCGTTGAACGGGTCCGACATATAAAACAGAACGGAGGAAAAAATATGTTCAAGAAGTTTTCGTTTGCAGTTGCCGTCGTCATGGTCGTAACGATGCTGTTTTCCGCCATTCCGGGGTTCGCCGCGGAAGCCGGGGGAGAAGAGTACGTGAGATTTACGGCGCAGGGCAACGACCCCTATGCCACCTTCATTTTCAGCAGCGCGGGCAACAATAACAAGATCGACCCTGATACCGTTACCTGGGCCGCGCTCCGCTACCGCACCGGTTCCCAGTACGACAGTTCCGGCGCCGAGTACACCGCGCAGTTCTACGTAAGTCCCGCGGCGGAGCCCTGCATCCCGGTCAAGTACAATCACACCGGCAACTGGGAGACCGCGATCATCGACATGACGTCCGTTTCGTCTGTCACCGAGCTGGAGTCCATCTGGCAGGACCCCGTTAAATACACTGCTACCAATACGATCCGTTTTGACCCGCTGGAGCCCGACCGCGATCCGGAGAACACCGCTTCCGACGGCAACGGCCAGGTCAACGACGGCGACTATATTGACATCGCCTGGATCGCGTTCTTTGAGAAAGAAGAAGACGCCAAAGCGTACACCGGCAAAGAGAATACGCCGTACTGCCTGCTGGACATTGACAGCCTGCTGGAACTCAACGGCGCCAACAAACTGACGGCGCAGCGCTACAATGACGAAGGCGCGGTCGCGACGCCCGAGCCGCCCAAGGACGCTCCGGTCAAATACGTGCTGAGCCCCCGCGAAGACGCGGTCAACAATCCGCAGGAGTTCACCAGCCACGAGAGCTGTGCGATCGAGTTCGTCGTTCCGGAAGGCATGTCCTTCAAATCTCTCTCTCTGAGTTCGCCTACGTGGGGCGCGAAAGAGAACGCTTCTCTCGACGCGGTGATCTACGCCTGGAACAGTGACTACGACACCACTATCGCGGGCACCGAACTCGGAACCTTCCGCAAAGAGAACCATGTGGACAACATGGAAGTGGAAATGGATTTCGGCGTCATCCTGCCTCCCGGCAAATACGTGATCTACATGACCGCGACGGATGATACGATCGGCGCGTGGAACGGCAATTATGATGAAGTCGGATACGACGCGATATTCTATTTCGACGATATGGAAAACGAGAGCTGGTTCCCGGCGTCCTGGATCACGCTGATCAACGGCACCGACAAGGCGATCGAGATCGCAACGCCCGCACCTACCGAGGTGCCCACCGAGAAACCCACCGCCGCTCCTACCGAAGCGCCGCAGCCCACTGAAGCACCTCAGCCGACCGAAGCTCCGAAGCCTACGGATGCGCCGAAGCCCACCGAGGCCAATAAGGATGCAGACGGCAAGAAGAACAATAAGTGGCTCATTCCGGTCGTCATCGGTGCGGTGGTAGTTGCCGCGGCCGTGTGCGCGATCGTTATCGCCAGCGCGAAGAAAAAGAAGAAATAAGAAACAGCTGCAGTCGGGCCGGGATCGAACGGTACTGACATGAATTGAGAACGAGAGGCTGCCTAAATCCTTGCTTCAGCGAGGCGGACGGCAGCCTCTTTTTGTGTGCGAACGGTCGGATATATTGACAGCATTTTTAAAAACAGATTATAATAAAACCGAAATAAGCCGAAATGCGGAGATCATCCGATGAATAAGATCAGGAGATTATTGACACTTTTTATGAGCGCGACGTTTATGCTTCCCCTGTTGTGCGGCTGCGGCAATACCGGCAAGGCGGGTACGAAAGACCGCCGTAGCAGTATTGACCTCCTGTCCTTCGAGCCCGCGGCGCCGGACAAACTGGTGCTGAACGCGGAAGGCAGCTGCACACCTGTACTTATCCGCAACTACAACGAGACCGCCGTCGATGCCCTCGGCCGTACGCTGCCGGTGTCCGCGGAGACCGGCCTGCCGAAAGCGGACAAATACGTCGGCTTGTTTTATCTGATCTGGCACACGGAAGAAGAGATAAACCGGTACGGCACGGGGATGAGAGACGTTTCCAAAGCGTATGCCTGCGACCCGGATCATCCCGATCTGGGCAGCGTGCTCACCTGGGGCTGGTGGTCGGAGCCCGAAGCGGGCTATTTCCGCTCGGACGATGTGTGGAAGATCCGCCGCGACATGGACCTGTTCAGTATGGCGGGAGTGGATTTCCTGTACATCGACATGACCAACGGGCGGATATATGAAAAAGAATTCACGGTCTTTCTGGACACCTTGCTCGCCATGCGCGCGGAGGGACAGATGACGCCGTACGTCGTCCCCTGGTGCAACAGTCACGCGTCCATTGAAACCGAGGGCGACGGCGTGGCGGAAGTGTACGAAAAGTTCTACAAAAACCCGAAATACGATCAGCTCTGGTTCCGCTGGAAGGGCAAACCGCTGGTGCTGATCAAACAGGGCAACGACGGCTGCCTGTCCTGCGTATACGACGAAGAACTGAACGGATATTTCACGTTCCGGGTCAGCTGGATCGATACGGTATACCCGCAGGAAACGGCGGGGCAGGGGGCCAATTACAAAGTTTGGGCGGATTGCCAACTGGCCAATTTCGACGAATACGTGTACGGCTATTGCGATGATCCGGGGAAGGCGGAGTGCGTTGCCATCGGCGCAGCGGGCTGGTGCCAGGCGGGCCGGGGCAAGAGCGGGAAACTGTCCGGGCATGAATATCTGGACCGTTTTCTGGAAACTAAGACCATGGGCGAGGGACTCATGCTGGAAGAGTGCTTCCAGAAGGTCATGGCCAATAACCCCGAGACCCAGGTGCTGCTCATCTCGCGCTGGAACGAGTGGATGGCGCTGCTGCTGGGGCAGCACACGTTCGATTTCACGGTGACCGAATTCGGGTACATGGACACGTTCAACGCGGAGTTCACCCGGGATCTGGAGCCAATGAAGGGCGGCTACACGGACAATTACTTCTACCAGATGTGTTCGATCATCCGGCGGTTCAAAGGGGTGCTGCCTGCGGATGCGGCGTCGGGGCGGCAGCGCATTGACCTCGACGGCGGGTTCGGACAATGGCAGAGCGTTGCCCCCGTGTTCACCGATTTTGCCGGCGACACGCTGCACCGGAATTCCACCGACGTGACAGGCACGGTCGAGTACGTCAACACCACCGGCCGCAACGATTTTGTGGAGTCCCGCATGACCGTCGATGGAGGGATGGTCTACGCCTACGTGCGCACCGCAGGACCGATCACGCCGCATGCCGGCCGCAACTGGATGCTGCTGTTCATCGACGCGGACAACGACCGCACTACCGGCTGGGAAGGCTACGATTTCGTGGTCAATTACGACGTGATCAGCGACGACACCACCGCGTTGTGCGCGTATGTGGACAACATCTGGCAGGAGGTCGGCACGGTCGCCTACCGGGTCAGCGGCAGCGAACTGATGCTCGCGCTCCCGCGCTCGCTGCTGGGCCTGACGGCGGATTCGTTTACGCTCAATTTCCACTGGACGGACAACGTGACGGACATATACGACCTTGCCTCCTGGTTCACGACGGGGGACAACGCGCCGGACCGCCGCAACAACTACTCCCTGACTTTAAATATACCGTACGACCGTTCGGAGGAAACGCTGCTGGCGCCCCGGGACAACGGCCGCGTCCTGTACATGCCGGCACTCGAGCTGACGCCGGCAACGCCCGTGGCGACGACCGCGCCGGACGCGCCCGCGACGTCCGCACTGACCCGCGGATTGAAGGTGACCAATTACAAGATCGCCGCGGATTACGGCAAGCTGCCGGACTTCGACAAGATCGCGGCGAATGCGCTGGAGACCCGCGTATTTTCAGGCGTCTCGGCGGATCTGTTCGGCGCGGGCAGGCGGAATTTTGCGCTCCGCTTTGAGGGATACGTCAACATCCCGTCCGACGGTGAATACGTTTTTGAATTGACCGCGGATGACTGTGCGCGCCTGTATATTGACGGCCGCCCGATCGCGGAAGTTTTGTACGCCGCCGACCGCCCGGCTGCTTCGACGTCGGCTGCAACCGGCAAACTCCGCCTCGCCCGCGGCTTCCACGAGTTCCGCCTGGAGTACGCGGAGGTGGCTGGCCGCAACGCCTCACTGGCGCTGGCGGGGGAGTGGGAGTTTTGGTGCGAAGTATGAATGGAGCCTGGCGTCTTATTTTTATCTGCTTCTTATTTCAATAGTATACTCTCCGGGATCTTCAATTGTAATATATACGGTTTCTGTTGATGTTGAATTAGCTCGTCCTTTGAGTATTTCATAACTCTTTGTATATTCTGTTTTTGTCAAACCGTATCCGTTTTCGTTTCGAACAACCTTATAACAAACCAAATAATAACTTATGAATGCCTCATGAGAAGTGCTTAAACTCGAAACAGATGACACTCGTTCTCTCAATTTTAAAGTTACCCTTAATGTATTATTGTAACTGACATACTCGTATGAATACCCGGTAATCTGGACGTAACCAACGCCCGAAGAATCGCTTACTCGTGTTTCATCTGCAACAACGTTTAATTTATATATGGATGACAATGCAATATGGCATCTGTTGCAAACATTATAGCTGAAATCATGCCCGCGCGGTGACAGTTCCATATATTCACGAGACAATTCCGCACCGCAAGTCGAACAAGTTGTGACCAAGTAACAGCTTCCGGAATCAGTACATGTCGGAGCATTAATAATATTTTCGGTTATCTTTCCGGGTGTGTGTCCCAAGGCATCAATTACTTCTTGTTTTACCAATACCTGGTTGCATCTGGAGCAATGTTTTCCTTCCGTTAATCCTGTTTTTGTACAGGTTGGAGCGATCGCTTTGTCGGTTACTTCAATGTGCCCGTGCGGAACGGTCGCGGTTTTTCTTGACAACTCTTTATTGCATGATTGACAGTATGTAACTTCATCATATTTTCCGTCTTTTGTACAACTGGCTTCCACTTCGTTTTCAATAATTGTTTTTCCTTCTTTGTGACCAAGCGGAGGTATATTTTTTTGCTCAACAAGCACAATGTTGCAATCTGCGCAATGCGATCCTTCAGTTTTACCGGCTTCGATACAAGTAGGGGATACGGCAGGATCTGTCGCCGCAGTATGACCCTTTGCAGGAACGGTTTCCTGTGCGACGATCACTTCTCCGCAAACCGAACAGTGTTTACCCTCTGAAATGCCATTTTCTGTACAAGTTGGCAATATTTCCGGATCTGTTATCTCTGTATGCCCTTTAGCAGGAACCGTTTCCTTTGAGGCGATTACTTCTCCGCAAACAGAACAGTAAATGCCGTCGGATATTCCGGGTTCTGTACATGTTGGCGATATACCGGCATCTATCGTTTCTACATGTCCTTTAGCGGGGACTGTTTCCTGCGGCACGATTATTTCACCGCAAACGGAGCAATGTTTTCCTTCTGTTTTTCCCGCTGCTGTGCATGTAGGAGATATTGCATCATCAGTCTCTTCGGAATGGCCAATAGCGCTTATTTCAATTGTCTGCTTTTCACCGCAAGCACAAACACGACTTTGCGATCCGGGTTCGGTACATGTTGCGCTTTTCTCAATTGTCCATTCACCAAACGAATGAATATGGTCGTTCGTTGAACAAGAAAAGAGAATCAGCGAAACAGAGAAAGCAATACAAATGACTACAACCGCGTTCAGGAAGCGTTTTATGCTGGTATAGCTTTTATCAACCATTTTGGTACCACCTTTGTTTTGATTATTATGGCAAATAAAAATATAAGCCCAATTTACAAGGCGAAATAATAACAAGACAGGTTGCATCTGCACTTTTTTTATTTATTGAATTTGGGCTGCTGCAACCTTTTAACAAAACAAAGCGCCAACACTAGTAGCCTTTTTATACCAAACTATTAGGCAGTTCAAAGAACACGATAAAGAGGAGGATCCAAATGAATAATTACATTAAAAACCGGGTCGTCAAAATGCGGGCGATGATCAACGAAGCGCTTTTTATTATGATAATGGTGTCGATCGTTTTGGTTATGGCGTCATGTTCAAGCAAAGATCATGTTCATTCGTTTGGAGAATGGATAATTACAAAGAATGCCACTTGCACAGAATTTGGAGTTCAAGAACGATTGTGTTCATGTGGTGAAAAAGAGACGCAATCGATTCCTTTGAAGGAGCATACTATAGTTGTCGATCCGGCGGTTGCCCCGACATGTACTTTGAGCGGAAAAAGCGAAGGCAGTCATTGCTCTGTTTGCGGAGAAATAATAAAACCACAAGAGAGTGTTCCGCCGGCAGATCATACTGTTGTCATTGACTCCGCGGTAGAACCCGGATGTAATGAACCGGGAAAGACGGAAGGAAAGCATTGCTCGGTTTGCGGGGAGATAATTGAAGAACAAAAAACAATTCCAACCATTGAGCATACTTTAGTTGTTGATGCTGCGGTAGCTCCCACGTGTATTGCGCCCGGATTGACCGAAGGAAGCCATTGTTCGACTTGCGGCACTGTCGTTGTTACCCAAACAGAAATTCCCGCTGCGGGTCACACGATCGTAGAAGATCCGTCAATATCTCCGACTTGTACCCAGCCCGGAAAAACCGAAGGAACTCACTGCGGTGTTTGCGGTGAAGTATTAGTTGCTCAAGATGTTATTGAAGCGAAAGGGCATACTATTGTTATTGATTCTGCTGTTGCCCCCACGTGTACAACTCCCGGAAAAACGAAAGGCGAACATTGTACTGTTTGTGGTTCTGTTTTAAAAGCGCAGGAAACTGTTCCGGCAAAAGGTCATGTCGAGGTCATTGATGCAGCGGTTGCACCGACTTGTACCGAAAAAGGAAAAACAGAAGGAAAACACTGTTCTGTTTGCGGTGCTGTTTTACAAAAACAGAATGATATTGATCCAACTCACAATGCGCCTCACGGTATTTGCCTCAATTGCAAAACTGTAACAGATTCAGATGCCGCAATGGATTATTATGTCTCTATAGGCACGAACGCGTTTAACGGATTTTATACTTTTTACCAGAGCGGTAGAATAAACGCTCAATACTATATGACAAACGCTACGGACAAGTCATCATTCAAAAATGCATACCTGAATAACGGATTGATATTATCTATTTATGTTACTTTCGATATTCAGCTATATAAAACAGGAACGTATTATGTTGGTTCCGGCATGCTGAATTATTCTATTTTAAACAACGGACAAGTTGTTGAAAGCGGATCGACGATAATATCAAATAACGGGAAACTGGTAATCCAAACTGTAATAGTAATAGATAATTTGAGTAATTGTGAAATACTTATCTTGTTCGACGATTACTATATTTAAGAACAATAGCCGGTTCGAATCCCTCTTTCTCCGCCCCCGTGAAGATACGCCATCAATACGTCTTCCCGGCTTTTGCAGGCAAAAGAAAAATCCGGACTTTTGGTCCGGATTTTTGGACGGAGAAAGAGGGATTCGAACCCTCGAACCGCTTATGACGGTTACACGATTTCCAGTCGTGCGCGCTCGACCAACTACGCGATTTCTCCAGGTCGCAAAGCGCATTATAGTATAAAACGGGGGCGGTGTCAATAGTTTTTGCGTTGACGCCGCGATTTTTGTTGACACTGCGTTGGCGAACTAGCGCGGGCACTCCTGTGACAGTCAATTTCCCGGCCTCTCGCTCATTTTTTTGCCCGGCGCCGTCTCCGTCTAAAAAATAACTGGTTTTCACGATTTTTTTAGACGAGCCCGCCAATTCTTGCTCATTTTTTTACGTTCGGCGCCGCCTCCGTCTATAGAAATACACATATTTAACGGTTTCTATAGACGCTTTGAACACTGAGATTTCCGTTGACTGGATAATTTCCGGGGAAATAGGCCGATTTTATCCAAATAAAACCAAAATATTCGCGAAATCTATAGGATCAACTGCTTCTTATAGTCGATCAGATCTTGAGAGAAGGCACCCGCGTCTAAAAAATGAGCGGTTTTGACGATTTTTTTAGACGAGCACGGTCAAGTGAGTATGCCTCACGCAAGATAAAGGCACCCGCGTCTATAAAAAACGGCAAAATGGGATTTTCTATAGACGCGGACGGATCACATGCTCGATGTGGAGGCCGCACCGCCCCTCCCATGAGTTCGCGGCCGGATCAAGCCGCACCTCAATTCGCCAATTTCCTAATTCTACTCAGGCACTAAACCTAATTCCCTAATTCTATTCAAGAAAAAACCTAATTCTATTCAAGGATTGACCCTGATTCTATTCAGGATCTCCGGCGTGTACTCCGGTATTGCCCCCAGGTGGCCGACGACGTAATCGGCCAGCACGGTCGCGCGGCGCAGGCACACATCCACCGGCTCGCCGGACAGGTAGTTGTACAGGAAGCAGGCGGAAAAGGAGTCGCCGGCGCCGACCGTTGACACCACCTTCGCTTTGGAGCAGCGGATGCGCAGGATCTTGTCCGTGCGCGCGTCGTACACCTTGGAGCCGTCCTTGTCCAGCGTGAGCAGCACCAGCTTCAGGTTCGGGTAGCGGCGGCAGATGGCGCGGCAGAAGGCTTTGTGGTTGTCCGGATCCGCGTCGATATCCAGCACGCGCCGTTCGTCGCGCGACAGCTTGAAGATCGTGGCGTGACTGAGCGCCAGGTCCAGCAGCTCGGGGGAGTAGAACAGCTTGCGGATGTTGATGTCGTAGAAGATCTCGCGGAAATTGCCCTGCGCGAACAGCGCTTTCAGCGAGGCGCGCGTGACGGAGTCGGGGCTGCGGGCGGGCAATGTGCCGAAATACAGCGCGTCGGCGGTGAAACAATCCGACCCGGCGGGGGGCAACGGCACGCAGTCGTACGCCACGGGGTAGGGCAATTCGTAATCCGGGGTGCCGTCGGTGAGTGTGATCAGGCTGCGGCCGGTGGGCAGGTCAACGCGCGCGGTGTGCGAGAGGTCAATGCCGAACTGCGCTGCCGCCGCGAACGCGTCGTCGCCTTCGTTGTCCTTTCCCAGCGCGGACAACATCGTCACGTCCGCCCCCAGCTTCGCCATATGCGCTGCGAAATTGAACGCCGCGCCGCCGATCTCCCGCTTGTCCGGGAAGATGTCCCATAAAATTTCGCCGAATACCGTGATCTTCATTGTCCGCAGTCTCCTTTTGTGTTGTCTGCTGATATCGTAACATATCCGGGCGGGAAATACAACGTGGAGATGATCAGCGGATTGCTTTTTAAAAACAATTGCTGTATATTAAGCGCGGGTTCATCAGGTGGTATTATTTAGCGAAAGGTCATATGGAAATGCAGAAAAAAAGAGTGCGGAGCGTCTTGGTGTTGATAGCGGCGGCAATGGCAGTTTTAACTATTTGTGTATTGTCCTCGTGCGGCCAAAGCGCACAGCCGCAACAGTATGAACTGCGGGATCATTATTATCTGGAGACGGTTGACGAACGCCTGACTGAAGGCAATGTCTATGTGCTTGAACCGGACGGCTCGATGTCGAGTTCATCATCGCTTTCGCCGGAGGAGAAGTATCCGCTGTATCCATTTGTTAGTTTTGACATCGAAAAAGGTGAGTGGCGCACCGGCCGGGCGGGCGTTATCAGTTTTAGCCTGGGCGGCAATTTCACGATGCGCGGCAACCGGCTCACCTGCCGGGACAAACGGTACGGTTTGACGGTAATTATGGAACTGATTGGAGAGGACCAGCTTCAAATCGTTTCAATAAAGGACAAAAGCGGACAGCTCGACTGGCTCAAAGCCGGCGACGTGCTCGTTCACACTGCGATTTGAGCCTGGCAGGCAGTGAAAGTCGATAAATTGTTTGCTGTTATTCCGGTTTGTCGATCAAGGGCGCCTTCTCTTGATCCAACATCTTGTCTTTTGCTCGCCTCAGTCATAGCAAATTTAACAAAATGGAGTTTTGCTATGACATTGCCTTTTTAAAAAGCATAAAATGAACGATAACACCGCTACAGCCTCCCGCGTTTGCATACAAAGCAATAGTGTGGTAAAATCAGCACAGCAGCTGCGGTAAAACGCGGAAAGAGGAATCGATATGAAACTAAACTACAAACGTACGATCCTGGTGGGATTTGCCTTCTTCCTGATCTGCCTCTTCTGGCAGGCGTATGACAATACCATACCGCTGATATTGACCAACAAATTCGGTATGTCGCAGACCTGGTCGGGCGTGATCATGGCGCTGGACAACATATTGGCGCTGTTCCTGCTGCCCGTCTTCGGCGCGCTCAGCGACAGGGTCAAAACCAAGAGCGGCCGCCGCACCCCGTTCATCATGATCGGTACGATATTGGCCGCCGTGCTGTTCGTGGGGTTGTCAATAACCGACGCCAAACAGCTCACCCGCGTTGAAAACGTTTCGCCGGAACAATACAAAGAATCGCTGGCCGTGATCTACGACGCCGATCCCGTCATCTCGGTGCCCGAGGCCGAAAAAGACCACATGAAGCTGGGCGAGGCGATCCGCCACGTGTTCAGCGGAAGCAAAAAGGAGAAACTGCACGATCTGAAGACCCGGGACGAATTCCTTGCCATCGAGATGTATGAGGTTGACGAAAATGGTGTTGAGACCACAACGGTGACGGATGATTATACGAAGTATGTTGTCCCCGCGCGCAACGCGTACGCCTGGCAGCAGACCGTGAAGTCTCCGGTGACGCTGATATTCTTCGTTGTCCTCCTGCTGGGAGTGCTGGTGTCCATGGGCATCTTCCGTTCGCCCGCCGTGGCGCTGATGCCGGATGTCACGCCGAAACCGCTCCGTTCCAAGGGCAACGCCATCATCAACCTGATGGGTTCCTTCGGCGGCATCACGGTGCTGGTGCTGGGCATGATATTCAAAACGGGCAACGCCAAAAACGCGCTGATGAACTACATTCCGTTCTTCTGCACGGTCGCCGGCATCATGGTGATAGCGCTGGTGATCTTCCGGCTCACGGTCAAAGAACCCGCCTGGGCCCTGGACGCGCAGCGCATCGATGAGGAGAACGAACGCGAACTGGCCAAAGCCGCCGGCACCGCTCCGGAGCCCGTCGAAAAGACCGGTAAACTCTCCCGCGCGGAACGCATGTCCCTTATATTCATTCTGCTCTCCGTGGCACTCTGGTACATGGGCTACAACGCCGTCACCAGCAAATACTCCGTGTACGCCAGCAGCGTACTGGCTAAAGATTACAACCTGACGCTGATCATCGCCCAGGCGGCGGCGATCATTTCGTACATCCCCATCGGCATCATCTCCACCAAACTCGGCCGCAAAAAGACGATCCTGGCAGGCGTGGTGATGCTGGCCCTGGCGTTCGGCGCCGCGGGCTTCATGCGGTCAAACAGTCCCACCTTGCTGATGAACATATTGTTCGCGCTCGCGGGCATCGCGTGGGCCACGATCAACGTCAACTCCTTCCCGATGGTGGTGGAACTGGCCTCCAGCGGCAACGTGGGCAAATACACCGGCTACTACTACACGGCCAGCATGGCGGCGCAGGTGGTGACGCCGATATTGAGCGGTATCTTCCTGGATATCCGCTTCACCACGTTGTTCCCGTACGCTACCGTGTTCGTGGCGCTGGCGTTCGTGACGATGCTGTTCGTGCGGCACGGCGACGCGAAACCGCAGGTGGCGAAGGACAAGATGGAGTACCTGGCGGGAGCGGATGACTAAGGGCAAATTGCAAATTGCAAATGGCAAATGCCGCGAACCGAGTGATGACGCCGCATTTCTGGGGAACGAAATGCTTTGTCATTCACTCGGCTTCGCAGGGCGAGAAATAATGTATGATCGGTGATATATTTTTGTGGATCGGAATAGTGCTCGCGGGGCTTGCGCTTCTGCTGTTGTTCCTGATCTTTCCGGCGCTGCGGCGGCACAAGGGAAGGGCAATGTTCGAGGGAAAGTATATTGCCCACCGCGGGCTGCACGGCGTTGACGGCACCGGAGGCGTTGTCCCCGAAAACTCCCTGTCGGCGTTCCGGCGCGCGGCGGAGAAGGGCTACGCCATCGAGACCGACATCCACGTGACGAAGGACGGACGGGTGGCGGTGTTCCACGACGACGACCTTAACCGGATGTGCGGGGACGCGCGGAAGCCGGAGGAATTGACGCTGGCGGAGCTGAAAGAGCTGCGGCTTCAGGGGACGGACGAGCGTATACCGGCGCTGGAGGAATTGCTCGCGGCGCTGGACGGCGCGGTGCCGCTGCTGATCGAGTTCAAATGCTCAGACCTGAAAACGTGCGGCGCGCTCTGCACAGCCGCGGCGGGGATACTGGACAACTACCACGGCGACTACGCGATCCAGTCCTTCTTTCCGTTTGTGCTCCGCTGGTACCGCAAACACCGCCCCGGCGTGATGCGGGGACAATTATCCACCGGCTTCTACCGCGACTCCTTCCCGCGCAAACTGGCGGGCGCGCTGCTGTTCAACGCGTTCGGCCGGCCGGATTTCGTATCGTACGATATGAAAAACAAAAACAACGTGTTCTTCAGGCTCTGTACGCTTCTGGGCGCCCTGCCGCTGGGCTGGACGTTCAAGGACAAAGCGGGGCTGGAGAACGCGCGCAAACGCTTTAAAGGCTATATTTTTGAGAACGAGGAGACAATACTATGAACCAGAACACTTACGACCGCTGGGACCTCAGCATTCTGTACAGCGGGTTTGACGATCCGGCGCTGAAGGCGGATATTGACGACATGGCGCGGGCGATCGAGGAAGGCAAACAATTGGCCGCCCTGGCCGGGAGCATACCGCATAAGGATCTGCTGCACCGGTATATTGACAACAACGAGCGCGTCAGCAGCCTCGCCGAAAAACTGTTTATATTTGCCAACCTGCGCTACGCCACCGACACTTCCGATATGGAGGCCACGGCGATGACGGGCAAGCTGCAGGCCATGCTCTCCGAGACCGCCGCGCCGGTCACCGTGCTGAAGCAGGCGATCAGCCGCATGGAGGATCTGGACGAACTGATCGAAAGCGATGCCGCGCTTAAGGACTACGCGTTTTTCCTGCGGGAGATCCGGGAGGAGAGCAAGTATCTGTTGTCCGAGAATGAGGAGAAAGTGTTCGCGCTGATGAACATTTCCGGAGCGTCGGCGTGGTCGGATCTGCACGATACGCTCACCAGCACGGTCAACGTGAAGTACCGGGGAGAGGATATCACGTTGTCCGCGGTCCGCAATCTGGCGTACGACGGCGATCCCGCGGTGCGTAAAGACGCGTACGAAGCGGAACTGGCGTGCTACCCCCAGATCGAACAACCGGCGGCCTTCGCGCTCAACAGCATAAAACTGCAGGTACTCAATGAATGCCGCCTGCGCGGCTTCGCGTCACCGCTGGACCAGGCGCTGTTCAACTCCCGCATGAGCCGGAAGACGCTGGACGCGCTGATCTCCGCCATGAACGACTATATGCCCAAATTCCGCGAATATCTGAAGGCCAAAGGCCGCGCGCTGGGCCACGCGGACGGACTACCCTGGTGCGACATGTTCGCGCCGCTGGGGTCGCTGGACCGCAAATACACGGTGGAAGAGGCGAAAGCGTACCTGCTGAACATTTTCGGCAGCTTCGACACGGAACTGCACGACATGGTGAAGCGCGCGTTCGAGGAGAACTGGATCGATTTCTTCCCGCGCAAAGGCAAAGTGGGCGGTGCGTTCGACTGCGGCGTGCCCAGCGCAAAGCAGAGCCGGGTGTTGACCAACTTCGACGGCGCGTTCGGCGATATCGTCACCCTGGCGCACGAACTGGGCCACGCGTTCCATGACCGGCAGGTGTTCAGCCATTCCATCATCCAGCAGGATTACTCGATGCCGGTGGCGGAGACCGCGTCCACGTTCAACGAGGTGCTGGTGGTGAGCGAGGCCATTGACCGCGCGGAGACCCGGGAGGAGAAGCTGGCGCTGATCGAGAGCCAGTTGTCCGACGCGTGCCAGATCATCTGCGACATTTATTCGCGCTACCTGTTCGAGACGTCGGTGTTCGAGGCGCGGGACGACGAATTCCTGAGCCCCGAGCGGATGTGCGAGCTTATGCACAACGCGCAGCTGGCGTCCTACGGCGACGGCATCACGGAGGCAACGCTCCATCCGTACATGTGGCTCTGCAAAGGCCATTATTACAGCGGCAGCCTGAGCTTCTACAACTTCCCGTACGCGTTCGGCGGACTGCTGGCGCGGGGACTGTACGCGCTGTACAAAAAGCAGGGGGCGGAGTTCGTGCCGCTCTACAAGGCGCTGCTCCACGCCACCAGCGTGAACAACGTGGAGGATACGGCGGCAATGGCCGGCATCGACCTCACGGACAAGGCGTTCTGGTGCGAAGGACTCAATTCTTTGGCTGATGAAATAGATCAATTCATCAACCTTATTGAGAATTGATAATGGCAAATGGCAAAGGGCAAATTGCAAATGGCAAATGGCAAAGGGCAAGGTAAGAAATTATGGCGGTGGACGGGATCGCGCTGCACGCGATAATCGATGAGCTGGGCGGATTGCTCGCCGGCGGAAGAGTGGAAAAGATCTTCCAGACCGGCGCGTATGAGATCACGCTCTGCGTGCACGCGGGCGGAGAGCATTACCGGCTGCTGCTCAGCGCGGATCCCGCGGCGCCGCGGCTGCATCTGACCCGGAGCCGGAAGGAGAATCCGGCGCTGCCGCCGCCGTTCTGCATGGTGCTCCGGAAGTATCTGGCGGGGAGCCGGATATTGTCTGTGCGGCAGCAGGGGTTTGACCGCGTGGCCGAGCTGGAGTTCGAGACGCGCAACGAAATGGGGGACAACGTCACCAAGCGCCTCATTCTCGAGATCATGAACCGGCAGAGCAACCTGATCCTGGTCAATTCCGCGGGCGTCATCCACGACGCGATCCGGCACGCGGACAGCTCGGTCAACCGGTTCCGCGAGGTCATGCCGGCGCGGCCGTATGTGTTGCCGCCGGCTCAGGACAAATTGGCGCCGGACGGGCTGGACGAAGCGGCGATCAGGCGGATATTGGCCCCGGATGCGGACACCGCTGCGGATGGCACGGCGGGCGAAGGAACCGCTGCCGGCCAGACCGTTTCTAAGCGGCTTCTTGGGGCCGTTTCGGGCTTCAGCCCGCTCATATGCGACTCGATATGCCGGGCGGCCGGAATTGCCCCTAACACGCCGCTGGGGGCGTTAAATGAGGCAGGGCGGGAGGCAATTGTCCGCGAACTGGCCGAAACGGTGCGCGAGATCGCGGAATGCCGCTGGCGGGCGGCGATCCTGGCGGGTGGCAAAGATTTTCATTGCCTCCGGGTGTGCGTCGAAGTGTGCGGCGTGCAGCACGGGTTCAGCACGGTCAACCTCGCCGCGGACCGCCTTTACACCGCCCGGGACGAGGAACTGCGCTTCGAGCGCGAGAAGGCCGCGGTGATGCGGGTCGTAACGGGCAACGCGGACAAACTCTCCAAAAAACTCGCCGAATACCGCCGCAGCCTGGAGGACGCCGCCGGGTACGAGCGGGAACGTCAATGCGGCGAATTATTGACCGCCCAGCTCTACGCGCTGCCCGAAACGGCGGACCGCGTGACGCTGACGGACTATTTTGCCCCCGACGCGCCCGAACTCGAGCTCGAACTGGACGGCTCCCGCAGCGTGGCGGACAACGCCCAGCTCTTCTTCAAACGCTACCGCAAGCACAAAGCTACGTGCGAGAACGCGGGCAAACTGGCGGATAAAGCGCAGCTCGAACTGGACTACCTGGAGAACGTGCGGGCAATGCTCCAAAACGCCTCCACCCCCGACGAAGTGGAGGACATCCGCCGCGAGCTGTACGACGAGGAGTTTTATGCCGCGGAGGCGGCAACGCGAAACCGGGGCCAGACCGTCGCCAACAAGTCCGGCGCCAACGCACCCGTCACCGCCTATCTGGGCGGCAAGCCGGCGTCCAAAAAGACCCTCCGCGAACGCGCCAAAGCCGCGAAGGGCAAGGCGGGAAAGAACGGAAAGAACGGCGCTGCCAGCGGGACCGGTTCCGGCAACGACCCGGACCGCTCCGCGACTGCTTCCGGCGTCACGCAACCCATCGCGCGGTATTCTCCCGGCGGCATACGCATCCTGATCGGCCGCAACTCCCGCCAGAACGAAAAACTGACCCTACGCGATGCGGCGCCGGATGATATGTGGTTCCATGTGAAAAACGCGCCGGGCTCCCACGTCGTGCTGAAGCTGAAAGAAGCGCAGCGCCCGGCAGGGGACGAGGATCTGCTCGCGGCGGCGCAGCTGGCTGCGTACTACAGCTCGCAGCGCGCCGGCTCCAAAGTGGATGTGGACTACACGCTGATCAAAAATGTCAAAAAAATACCGGGCGGCCGGCCCGGCATGGTGACGTATAATAATTTCAGAACGTTGACCGTGGCGCCTAAGGATTTTTAACCTGTGAGCTCGGCGCTCGCTCATTTTCGGTTCGTTAAAATACCGGCGTCATAGCAATTGGCCGATTTCTCGTTTTTGCTATGACGCGTTCGGCATGTTGATTCCGTTTTCGAGCCTTGGGCGGCTTCTATTCCTCTATAATTGCCAAGATCTAAAGTATATCGAGCGTCTTTTGACAAAGATTATCATAGCAATTTGATTATTTTGTGATAATGCTATGATTTTAATAGTTATTCCGCTCTTTTGTCTGTTCAAAAGAAGGAACCCTCATCATAGTTATTTTTACTTATTGCAGATTTGCTATGACATTTACAGTTTTCGATGTTCTCCAAACGACGAGGAAAGGCGCCTGCGAGATATAAATGAGCGAGCGTCATCTGTCTCAAAGCATAGTGAATGCTCTCGGCCTTTCCAAAGGGGACAAACTAGAGGTGTTTGAACGTGACGGGATCATCTATATGGTTCCTGTGATCGTTTATCCCAAAAAGTATGTTGACGGACCGCACGGCGAGTCGTCACAGATGTTGGAACGCATCAGATCCGGTGAACAGCCGGTCTTCGATTCAATTGACGAGCTTATCGATAAACTGGAGGAAAAATAATGCTCAAAATCACATTGGTATATGGCGCAAGTTCAAATCTCCTTCAACCCGTCGGATATCCCCAGCAGCACGATGCCGACGACCACGGCCGCGACGCAGAGGTATTGCTGCAGCTTCAGCTTTTCCTTCAGGAACAACCGCGACAGCAGCACGGACACGATGCAGTAGGACGCCACCATCGGCGCCGCCAGCACCGGGTTGCGCGCCATCGCGTACACATAGAAGATCTGGCCGAATTCTTCGCACATTGCCGCCGGCGCTTTTGACGCCAGCTCATGGCGCGTGAACGGATTGTACGGCTTTTTCTCTTTGATCCACAGGAACACCCACGCGCCGATGCCCGCCAGCAGGAAGGTCAATCCGTACAGCACCAGCACGTCCAGCTCGCCCAGCCCCAGGCCGCTCTCTTCGTCCAGAATGATGCCGTCCGCCGCGGTGCCGACCGTATCGAACAGGCAGTACAGTATCGGGAACAGCAGCGCCAGCGCGCCGAAACGGTACTTCCGGTCCGCGTTGTCGATTTTACCGCCCGCGACCGCCTGCGTCTCCTCCCGGCTGAGCTTCTGCTCCACGATGGCGAGGGCAATAACGCCCGCCACGATTATTGCCGTCGCGCTGAAATCCAGCGCGTTGTAGTCTTCGCCGATCCGGCTGCCCTGGCCCGTGATCGCGAAAAACACCAGCATCACGATCATTGACAACGCGCCCGACGCGTTCTGCACCGGCGACACGATGGACAATTCCAGATACCGCAGCCCCGCGTACCCCACCACCATCGAGATGATGTATCCCAACGAGGCGGGGGAGTATTTGAGGGCGTTTATAAAGAGGCTGCCGCCGGACAGGTGCGATTCGGAGAACGGCAGCAATATAAACGCCGCCGCGCCCATCACCAGTCCGACCCACACCGCCAGCCGCAGGTGCGAATAGCGGTCGTCCGCGTCGGAACTTTTTTTATAGAACAGGTCCGCAAAGCCCCAGCCCAGCAGACATATAAGTGCGAATAAAAACCAGCTCATCTAGAAATTCGACCTCCAACTTAAAACCTAAAACTTAAAACCTAAAACTTAAAACTTATCACTTATAACTAATATGCAGTCTGCACAGCGTTGCGCCGTCGTGGTTGAAATTGACGAAGTAGGTACCGTTTGCCCAGAACATCGATTCCGATTCCCAGGTAGTAGGGAGGTTGACCACGCCCGCATAATTGCCCTCCCAGTCATACACCTGGAGGATGTTGTCCGCGTCGCCGCTCATGGGGAAGTAGATGTAGCGCTCGTCGGAGCCCATGCCCTGCGCTGTGTAGCCCGTGCCCGTGACGCGGTCGAAGGACTCCAGCCAGTTCAGGTCCCCGTCAAAGAAGTGCAGCGTTTTGCCGCCCTGGCTGATGGCGAACCGGCCGCGCTCGGCGCTGTACGTGATGGCGCCGGCGCCTTTTTCGATGTCAACGGTCTGTTCGACCACCTCGAGCGTATCGTGGTCAACGGCGGTCAATATCCTTCCCTCCGACGACCCGTGGGCAACATACAGCAGCCGGCTTCCGGCGTCGTACGTCATGTCGTTGCCGTGGAACACGTATATCGGCTCGCTTTGGCCAGCGAACCGCCCGTTTTTCAAGCTGTATTTGCAGATGATGCCGTTGCCGTTCCCGGAAGTGCGCATCAAAAAGTACACGAATTCCCCGTCGCATGCCGCGCCCTGCGCCACTTGATATTCGCCCACCGGCGCACAATGGATGACCGGCACCAGTTCCACTTCAAACGTCCGGCCTTCCGCGATCAGGTCGCTGAGCTGCGGCTCCGGCGCGCCGATCTGCCCGCAGCCTGCGAGCAGGGTCAACATCAAAGCCGCAGCCAGTATCGTGATCTTCACTTTTCTGCAATTCTGCGTCGATTTCACTCGCAGCGCCCCTTTCCGCGCTTATTATAACATGAATGTGGAAAATAGGGAATTAGGAAATTAGAAGCTGCTTCTAAACAATAGACCACTCGCTGTTTTCTGAAAAAAAGTGAAACTTGATTGATTTTTGAGAAATTGGCGCCTTCTCGCACATTCGCAAAGCCGGTTAACGAAGGCGAACTCAGTTGAATTGGTAAAAAAACCGTTTTGAGTGACAAAGTTATGGACATAATTTGCCTGTCAAGTGATCTGAAACAGAAAAATGGCTGATAAACCGAGTGCAGCCAAGGTATTTTTCTGAAAAAAAGTGAAACTTGGCCGTATTTTGAGAAATTCAGACGATAAGGTCAAAAAAATGAGCGAGAACCCGATGCGCGTGAGATCCGCGGCCGTCAGGCCGCTCAACAATTCCATTAATTGACATTATATCCGCTAAAATGGTATCATTACACCCGTGGGAGGATGCCCGAATGAGACGGAAGCGCGTATTGACATTGATGACAATGGGAGTGATGGTAATGGCGGTATTGACCGGCGGAACGCTGAGCGGGTGCAGACCGGCGGCGGAGACGGAGATGTATTTTATTGTCCCCGAAAAGAACAGTCTGATGGAGTGCTACATTATAAAAACTGCGCAGGGCAAGCTGATCGTGATCGACGGCGGCATTGCCGGGCAGGGGTACGACGCGGAATCGTACATCGGCGCGGCGCTGCGGGCAGTGGCGGGCAAAAAGGCGGACGAGCCGCTGGAAGTTGAAGCCTGGTTCCTGTCCCACGCGCACAACGACCACTTCCACGAACTCGGCAAACTCATGCGCGAGCAGATCGAGCCCGGCATGCTGAAGATCAATCAGTTTATATTCGATTTCCCGCCGTACGGGACGAAAGAGTTTCCGTTTGAAGACGGCGATCAGCGCGACCTGGACAAGCTGAAGGCCGGATTTGCGCATTATGCGGAGGTGAACGGCATTGACGTCCCCGAAGGCACCACGTACTACGACATGCTGAACGGCGCCGTGGTCAACGCGCAAACTATTGCCGCCGGGCAGGAGATCGTGATCGACGAACTGCGCTTTGAAATGATGCAGACCTGGGACTATTCCGACGGCAGAGACGTCAACAGCAGTTCGCTGGTCTTCCGGATGCACGCCGGGGACAAAACGGTGCTGTTCCTGCACGACCTCGGCGTTTCAGGCGGCAAACGATTGCTGGCTAAGTACGGGGAAGACCTCAAGAGCGACTTCGTGCACATGGCGCATCACGGCCAGGCCGGCGTGAGTGAGGATGTATATAAGGCGATCGACGCCGACGTCCGGCTGTGGGGCACGCCCATCTGGGTCTGGACCGATCCGAGCTATTACCGCATCGGCGAGACGCGGATGTGGGTCAACGACGGCATTGACTACGACACCGCCGGCCCGCACGATATCGTCACCTGCCTGTATAAAAACTATCCCACCGAACCCACGAACCCGGACAGCTGGAAGAAAGTGCTGCCGGAAATGCGCATAAAGCTCAAATAACATATACGAATCGATCACATCAACCATGGCAGGCAAGACAGTCAGCGACAGGCCGAGAAAACCGAAGAAAAAGAAGCCGAATATCCTCCGCATCACGATCGCGGCGGCGCTGTTCTTTTTGCAGGCCGGATTGCTGCTGTTCGGCGTGCTGTACATGAATTCCTACGCGCTGGTGCTGTATGCCGTGGGAATGATCGTTGCCACCGGCGTCACGATCTCCATCGTTTATTCGGAGCGCAACTCGTCGTTCAAGCTGCTTTGGGTGGTCGTGGTGATGGCAATACCCGGCCTGGGAGTTCTGCTGTACCTGATGTGGGGCTGGCCGCGCACGCCGTACCGGATCGCCAAGCACATGCCGCTGGGCGCGGATCTGGCAATACCCGAAGCGCCGCCCTGCACCGCCGAGCTGCGGAAGGAGTGCGTTGACCGGCTGGGCGATGAATTCCCGGCGCAGAAGAAGATCGTATCGTACCTGGACCGCTCGGGCTATCCGGCGTATCCGGAACAGGACGTCAAGTATTATAAGCTGGGGGACGAATTGTTCCCGGACATGATGGAGGAGATCAGCCGGGCGAAGAAGTTCGTGTTTATAGAGACGTTTATATTGTCCGAGGGCAAACTCTGGGACAGCCTGTATGAGCTGCTCTGCAAGAAAGCCGAAGAAGGCGTGGACGTGCGGCTGCTGTACGACGATTTCGGCAGCATTTTCGCGCTGCCGTACAAATTCGGCAAGCAGAAATCCCGCGAAAACCTGCAGGTGGCGGAGTTCAACCGGTTCATTCCGTTCATCAGCCGCATTTACGTGGGCAATCACCGCAACCATCAGAAGCTGTGCGTCGTTGACGGCGTGACCGCGTTTACGGGCGGTGTCAATATCGCCGACGAATACGCCAACCTCGTGGAAGCGTACGGCCACTGGAAAGATTCCGGCATGCGTGTGCGCGGCGACGCGGTGTGGAGCCTGACGGTGATGTTCCTGCAGATGTGGACGTACGCCCGCTCCCGCAAGCGCGAAGAAAAAGAGGATTTCAGCCGGTTTTACAGCGAGGAAGCGCGGAACGCGGTCGCTCCGGCGGAGGCCGGCGTGCGGAGCTACGCGCTGCCGTTGTCCGACGGCCCGTACGGCAAGATCCCCAACCGGCCCGCGGAATATCTGTACCTGCAGATGATAAACAACGCCCGGAAGTACATATATATCAGCACGCCGTATCTGGTCATTGACAACGAAATGTCCACGGCGCTGTGCATGGCCGCGCTGGCGGGCGTTGACGTGCGCATCATTACCCCGGGCATCCCGGACAAAAAATACGTGTACCACGTCACGCGCTACTTCTACGGGCGGCTGCTTAAGGCGGGAGTGCATATTTTCGAGTACACGCCCGGGTTCATCCACGCCAAGAACATCGTTTCCGACGACGAGACCGCGCTGGTGGGGACAATAAATTTTGACTTCCGTTCCTTCTATCTGCATTTCGAGGACGCGGTGTGGGTCTGCGGGGGCAATACGGTGGCCGATATCCGCCGCGACTTCGACGATACGCTGGCGGTCTCGCGGGAGATCCTGCTGGAAGAATGGGAAAAACGGCCCTGGTGGTATAAAGTAATACAGGCGTTGCTGCGTTTGATCGCGCCGCTGTTATGAGAGGAATTTGGGATTGAAACTGGAGTACAACATCGTCGGTGTGGCGAAGCAGTCGGAGGAGGACCTCCGCACGATATATAATAGCACGAAGACGGGCGTGTTCGGCCTGGCGCTGGCCGTGACGGGTTCGCGCAAACTGGCGCGGGAGATCGGCGTGGAGACGTACCGGCGCGTGCGGCGTTTCGCGTGCGGCTTCGACACGGATCTGAACGGCGAATACTGGATATACGACATCTGCATGCAGCTCTCCCGCAACAGTCTGCGGGATCCGGCGGTGGCGGAGCTGCCCATGACGCGGGAGCGGGTGGACAACGCCTCTTCGCTCCTGAACGACGTACTTTTCGGGCTGGACGGCGACCGCGGCAAGATGCTGGTACTGAAGGCAACGACCGAGCTGCGGAACGCGGATATTGCCGCCCTGAACGGGTACTACGCCGGTTCGGCGGCGGGAGAGATACGGCGGGGTATTGCCCGCACGGCCGAAAAAGATCCGAACCGCGACAAAAAACACCTGCTCTCCGAGCTCCGCGCGGATATCGAACGGATCTGCCCGGATTACTACGAGGAGGCGGCGGGAGAGGACAATACGCGTGTTGCCCACGTGAGCCACGAGGCACTGTATCTGCAGGACGGTCAGGAAGCGTTCGACGGCAGCGGTGAAGAGCAGATAATTGCCGCCCGGGAAGCGCAGCGCAAAAAGCAGGCCCGGTCCCGCCGGCTTAAAGTGCTGCTGATCTGCGGCGGCGTACTGCTGGCGGCGGCGGTGTTCGCGACCGTGCTGATCGCCAGCCGGCACAAACAGCGGCCGGAAGATACGCCGCCGGACCATACGGTCCAGTACGGCAACACGGTCAACATGTGCAAAGCCGGCGACCGGCTGTTCTACCGCGGCATCGCGGGCGGCATATACCGCTACGACACAGTAAACGGCGGCAGCCCGGAACAGATATTCGACGGTACCGCCCGGGAATTGATCACCGACGGCACGCGGCTGTTCTTCCGCGGCGAAAAGAGCAAGATCTTTTCCATTAATTTTGACGGCAGCGGGCTTAAACAGCTCTGCGAGCGCTCGGGGACAACGCTCACGTTCGCGGGCGGCAAGCTGTATTTCAGCGGCTCGGACGGTATTTATGCCATGCCGCCGAAGGGCGTGGACAACGACGAAGCGCTCGAGGTGATATACCCCGAGGAAGTGGACGACGCGCCTTCGCGCTACTGCATGGTGGTGACGCCGGAGGGCCGCGTGCTGTTTTCCGGCGGGGCGGATAAAGGCATATTTGAAGTGCTGGAGCCCGGCGGCACCAAAGGGCTGGGGCTGATGTACTTTGACGAAGCGTACTACATTACGCTGTGGGACGGCAAGCTGCTGTTTGACAGCAAAGTCGGGGACGAGATCGAGCTGCTGGTGATGGATATTGACCGCAAAAAGATCGCCGTGGCCGGATTGACCTACGAGACCGACGCGCAGGGCGAGATCGTTGACTATGAGAGCGGCACCGGCACGCCCGTACTGTCGTACGCGGCGGCATACTGTACCCAAGGCAGCAAATTGTACTACGAAGGCTACACTGATGACGGCACCGGGACGCGCACGAATGTGGGGATCTACGCGCTGGAGCGCAATTCGGACACGCCGGAACTGCTGCTGGCTACGCCGGATACGGAGCTCCATATCACGGAAATGTTCACGGACGGCCGACGGCTGTACTGTTTCTATTCCGACGGAGAGGCCGGCGGAACGCGGCGGCTGGTGTCGTACGCGCTTAGTGATTTTAACGACATGACGGTCATATTTGAGGGAACGCGGAAATAACGGCACGGAAACGCGCGGAGGAGCGGCAATGAAAGGGTTATTTATTATCAATCCGAATTCGGGTACGAAGAAGATCCAGAAACGGGTCCCGGAGATCGTGGACAAGCTGCTGAATGAACCGGACTGCGAATGCATCACGATGATGTATACGCACGGCCAGGATGATGCGCTGAATGCCACGCGGTCGTTGACGCCGGGGCAATACGATTTCATTGCCGCGGTGGGCGGCGACGGCACGGTCAACGAAGTTGCCTCCGGCCTGTACCTGAGCGGCTCCGGTATCCCGATGGCAATTATTGCCGCCGGCACCACCAACGATTTCGCCACTTCGCTGGGGCTGCCGCGCACCGTGCCCGAAGTGGTCAACATGCTGAAAGAACTGCGCACCGTTCCGATGGACCTGGGTCATTTCAACGGCCGTTTTTTCTACAACGAGGCCGCGGGCGGGGCGCTGAGCGCCATCGCTCACACCACATCGTCGGAACTCAAAAAACGCTTCGGCCACCTGGCATACGTGGGCGAGGGATTCCGTAAGTTCGGCGATCTGAAACTGTCCTCCGTACCGCTGGTATTCGAGATGGACGGGGAAGAGGAGACGATGGACACCGTGCTGTTCACCTTCACCAACACGAAGCGTTCCGGCGGTTTCGACAAGATCTCACCGGACGCGAAGGTCAACGACGGCAAACTCGATCTCCTGGTCATCAAAAAGATCGAACCCGGCGAGGTGTTTCCGCTGCTGTTCAAAATAATCAACGGCGTGCATCTGGACAATAAAAAACTGGTGTTCTACCGGCAGCTGCGCACGCTGCGCATCCGCGCGGCCGGCGATCTGCCGGAGGATTTTCCGCTGGATATCGACGGCGAGAACGGCGGCGACCTGCCGATGGAAGTGGAAGTTATCCCCGGCGCGGTCAATCTCATCATCCCCGCCAATTCAAAGAACCTGCG
>JAEEGL016997910.1_pt1 | contig 25821 bp, 26 predicted proteins | sample 9134231 | NCBI WGS metagenome assembly JAEEGL01 (sample SAMN16246548, study PRJNA631951) | gut metagenome | biome: gut microbiome; feature: rumen; material: fiber-attached | host: Bos | place: Iran: Karaj | collected 2018-10 | reverse complement strand
TTATTGTTCATTACATATATAGTTTCAATATGTTCTGTTTTTGGTGCAATTTCTTTTATTTTTTCTATTGCTTGAGATACTGTAAATCTTCTGTATAGTGCAATATATTCAGTAGTCATGATACCACCAGCACTATCATCTTTATATCCTAGAAGATCTGTAATTAATTTTTTATCTCCTGTTTTCATTTTGTTAATTAATTCTTTTCTAAGACCAGTATTAATTACATCTAAAACATCTACAATATCATCTTTAGACATAAAGCTAAATACTCTTAAAGCTCTATCTGAATCGATTGAATACATTATTTTCTTTTGTACTTTTTGATCTGCTTCTTCAAGTACACGAGCAAGGTATTGATCTTCTAGTGCATCACAAACTTTTTTAATTTCTTCATCTTCAAAGTCTGAAAGCATTAAAGCAAGATCAACTAATCTAATATCATCTGTGTAAGTAAAATTTGTTAATTCTAATAATTTTAGGTTTTCCATCTTTTTTTCCTCCTTTACAATTTAAATTTTTCTTTTAAATAATAAAAGAGAATATATAATAAAAACTATACAATTTAAAAATATAAATTCTACGTTTAAGCTTCTTTTTAACTACATTTTTCAAAAAATGGGTGCAAAAAAACTATACAAGGAACTTGTATAGAGCGCACAAAAAATAAATAAAGTATTTTTCGTTACTTTACTTATAGCAGTCTAATCCATTTGAGTAAGGTTACTCGAAATGGAATCATTCCAAGTTATACAAGTTTTATTATATATTCTCGACTTATACGGGCTATCTTCAACCATTTCTTTCACCATCCTTTCGTAAAATATACTACATAATTATTATACCACAGTTTTTATAGTCATTTCAACCCTTTGAGGCCAATTTACAACAAAAAAACGCAAATTAGTTGCAAAAAATAGAGGATACAATAATGTACCCTCTAAGTTGTATTACTTTAGTCTAAGATGTTTTTTTCATATTCTTTATATTTTTCTATTAAAGTTTCCATGTCATTTTCTAAAGAAATTATTAGTTTTGAAGCTTTCATTAAGTCACCTTTATTAAATGCATCTTTAACTTTAGTCATAAGAGATTTTTCAATCTTAGTATCTTTGTATATGTTAGTTTTCATTGAATGAATCTCATTCCATCTCTCTATATCTAGCTCATCTGTACTTTCAATTTTCTTCATCTTTTCTAGTTCATGATAATATGTTTTAATTTTAGTGTTTAATACTAGAGTTTTCCAATTGTTAATTACAGATTGTTTATATGAAGCAATAATTTCATCTCTGAAAACATCTCCACGTTTTAGTACTTTTAGCTTCTCTTTTTCTGTATCTAAATGTTTAATGTTTTCAAATACAGTTTTTGGAGGAACACCAAAGTATTTTTCTCTTTCTGCTTCAGTGTAGTATTCAAAAATATCTTCTTCGCTTCTATATACTCTGTCTTTTTCTAGATATTTTGCATCTTCACCATATGCTTTATCTAATTCTTGAAGAAGTTCAGTTTCGTTTTTGTTACTATCTACAGCATATTCGATACCATCAATCATTGCCATTAAAGATACAGCCATACATAGATATAAGTTTGAGTTTGGATTTGGTGAACGTAGTTCAAATCTTGTTTCATATGGATTTTCTGAGTTATTAACAAGTCCAATTAAAACGCTTCTATTTCTTGTAGCGTTTTCCACACTATACCCAAGTGAACTAACTGTTGCAACTGGAGCTTCAAATCCAGGTTGAAGTCTGTTTAATGCATCGTCTGTAGAAGAGATAAATGGGTTCATTACTTCATAGTTTTTAAGTATTCCCATTAAAGCACCATATCCTACTATACTTAAGAATGTATTGTCTCTTGGATGGAAAATATTAATCTTTGTTCCATCATCTAGAACCATAACAGCTCCTAAGTGTAAATGCATACCGTTTCCAGCAACATGTGCAATAGGTTTTGCCATAAATGTAGTTTCTAGGCCAAATTCTTCAAATACTTTTTTTACAATATTTTTAACAATTATTTGTTTATCTGCAGTATCTACTGGAGTAGAGTATTTCCAATCTACTTCAATTTGTTCCATGATTTCATTGTATTTACCATCTTTTGAACGAGTAGGTCTAACTCCACCAACTTCTTTGTGACCCATTTCAGGTTCTAGCTCATAGTCTTCTAGTTGAAGAAGAGTTTCTTCAAGTGCAGATCTTACTGTTCCTTCAATTCTATTCCAGTATTGCTCGTTCATATTTTGAGATGCAGCAAGTTCTTCAATTTTAGGTTCACTAGTTGGAGTCTTTGTCCAAAATTCTAATTCAGTTGCTGTAGTAAAATACAAGTCCTTAATTCTATTTGAATCTAGATTAAATAATCTAATTGAATTGTCTTTTATTTTATTTAATATTGCTTCACGAGCAGTCTCCATAGCTTTGTACAGAAGACTTCTTGAATCAACAACATCTCCACTGTGTTTTAAAAATGCTGGGATAATAAGTGTACCAATTGGACGTTCTGTTCTCTGGTCTAGTAGTTCCTCGTTGTAATCTACATACCAAGCAACATCTAAATCCATAGGCATGTCTATTCTTGCATCATTAAGTTTAGAAATCAAAGGTAGGTTAACAGAAGAACCATCTGTCTGGATAGCTTTACCACCAAGATATCCTGTTAAATCTTTAACAAATTCTCTAATAGGAATTCTTTCATCTGTAACGTTACCGTATAAGTCTATAGACATGAATGAAGCAAACTTAATCTCTGGGTGATTCTTTAGAATGTCTAGTATGTCACGTTCATTATGCTTTTCTACCGGTATTTTAAATAGTGTCTTTTCTTCTTTCATATATGTATCCTCCCATCTATAACACTATTATATATAAAAACGAAAAAAAGTACATATAAATTGTCAAAAAAGTGAATATATTTTGTTATTTTTTTACTAAAATATAACATATAGTGTAAACATTTTCTTGTATTATTTTAACTTTAATGATAAGCTATAACTATATAGAAAAGAATAGGTGAGATTATGTATAAAGATAACAAAATTTTAATTGCAAAAACAGCAGCTGGAGAAGAGCTATGTATTCTTCCAGAAAAAGCTAACAGACATGGACTAATTACTGGTGCATCTGGCTCTGGTAAAACAATTACTCTAAAAGTTATGGCTGAATCATTCTCAAGTATGGGAGTACCAGTATTTTTAGCAGATGTAAAAGGAGACCTTGCAGGATGTTGTATGCCAGGTGAGTCAAACGAAAAGCTTGCACAAAGATTAGAGTCTATCGGAATAACAGATTTTCCATATAAAGGATTCCCAACAGTATTTTGGGATGTAAATGCTGCATCTGGTCATCCAATTAGAACAACAGTATCTAGTGTGGGAAGTACAATTTTATCTCGTATGCTAGGACTATCTGAAGCTCAAGAAGGAGTTCTTGCAATAGCATTTAAAATTTCAAGAGACAAAAACTTAGAGCTAATAGATTTAGATGATTTAAGACTACTTCTTCAATATATTGGAGAAAACAAAGATGAGTTTACTCTAGGATATGGTAACATTGCTCCTCAAACAGTAGGAAGCATACAAAGAAGTATTCTTATGCTAGAAGAACAAGGAGGAAATAACTTCTTTGGTGAACCATTTATAGATATAAATGATTTTCTACATACAGATCTTCAAACAGGTTTTGGAAACATTAACATACTACATGCTGTAGAACTATTCAAACAACCAGATCTATATGCATGCTTTATGCTATGGCTACTAACAACACTTAACCAAAATATGCCTGAAGTAGGAGATCTTGAAAAACCAAAAATGGTATTCTTTTTTGATGAAGCCCATTTGCTTTTCAATAACATGCCAAACTATATGCTAACTCAAGTTATACAAGTAGTAAAATTAATACGTTCAAAAGGTATTGGTCTATTCTTTATATCTCAATCTCCAAGTGATATACCAAACGAAGTACTAGCTCAACTTGGAAATATAGTTCAACATACTTTACGTGCATACTCTCCAGCAGAGCAACGTGCAGTAAAAGTAATTGCAGATTCATTTAGACCAAACCCAGAATTAAATACAGAGCAAACAATTCTAGGTCTTGGAACAGGAGAAGCTGTAATATCTTTTGTAAATGAAAAAGGTGAACCAAGTATAGTACAAAAAGGAACTGTTTTACCACCTCAATCTTCAATGGGTGCAATAGATGATGGAATTCGTTTAATGGTACTTAATAGAAGTGAGTTTAAAGGTAAGTATGATAACAAGATAAACAGAGAATCTGCATATGAGAAAATACAAGCACAAATGGAAGAAAAACTAGCTATAAAGAAAGCAGAGGAAGATGCTAAAGCTCAAGAAAAAGCTAAAAAAGAAGAAGAAAAAGCAAAAGCCGCTGCAGAAAAGCAAAAGAAACAAAACAAATCTGTAGTAGAAAAAGCTATGGAAAAAACTGCTAAATCTGCTTTTAATTCTGTAACTAGAAAAGCAGGAAGTACACTTGCTAAAACACTCTGGAAAAGTATTTTCAAAAAATAGTATAAGATAGAAGAAGAGCATATTTGTAATATGCTCTTTTTTATGCATTAATTTGTTACAAAATTAATACAAATAATTGTCTTTAAATTGCAATAAATTATGTGAATAATATCTGCTAGAATTTAAAAATATTGTCAATTGTGTATTCTCGTGATAATCTAAAATTGTACAATTCTATTTATTTTTGTACAGGTGATTTTTATGAACAAAGGAAAACGTATAAGCATTATTAGTATGATAATTATATTTCTAATAGTACTAAATATTGCTTTAATTGTGGTAACGCCACACGTAGAGGAAACATTTAAAAGGTTACAAGTTGAAGGAGAGTCTAAAATTGATAGAACTCAAGCAACACATACTCCTAAAGTATTCTTTACTGGAAATATGGATGATATGACTAAAAAGAGTGATGTTAGAAATATTAAAGTTAAATATGATGATGGATATGCAAGCTTTACTGCATATGCAAAGATAAAAGTACAAGGAACATCATCCTTAGCATACCCAAAGAAAAACTATACTATTAATTTATATAGAGATTCTGCAAGAGAAACTAAGTATAAAATAGATGTAGGATTTGGAGAGCAATCTAAATATTGCCTTAAAGCAAATTGGATAGATAACACTCACTCAAGAAATATAGTAAGTGCAAGACTTTCTGCTATACTTCAAGCAAAAAGTGGACTATTTACAGATGCACCAAACTATGGCTTAATAGATGGTTTTCCAGTAGAAATATATGTAAATAATAAATTTCTAGGACTATACACATGGAATATTCCAAAAGATGCTTGGATGTGGAATTTAGATGAAGAGGATCCATTACAAGTGGTAGTAGGATTAGACAAACACTCAGCTTCTGCTCAGTTTAAAGCATTAATTGAGGATTGGGAAAAATGTGGACTAGATATGGAAGTGGGAGAATATACAGATGAATTAAAAGATAATTATAACAGAGTAATATCTTTTGTTAAAGACTCAAGTGATGAGGAATTTGTTGAACACTTTAGCGAATATATAGATAAAGATTCCACAATTAACTATGCACTTATGCTATATCTTTTAAATGCAACAGACAACTTAGACAAAAATATGATGATGGTAACATATGATCAAAAATATTGGTATCCATCATTATATGATTTAGATACTACATTTGGTATTAACTGGGATGGTAAAAGCTTGCAAGACTATAGCTTTGTACCAGAAGCAGGAGATTGTTTGCTTTGGCAAAGATTTATTCCATTATTCCATGATGAAATAGTAGCTAGATATAAAGAATTAAGAAAGAAAGAATTTACTAAAGAATATATAATGGAATTATTTGAAGAATTTAGAGCTGCAATTCCAGAAGATACTCTAGAAGCAGAAAAATTTAAATGGCCAGATGCTCCAGGATATGACTATGACCAAATAGAAGAATATCTAGATTACAAACTACCATTCTTAGATGATTACTTCGGCATAACAGTAGAATAACTTAAGTTGACATAACCGCTATAAAGTGGTATAATAAATAATGTAGTCGAACATATTTATACTAATGCCAATAGGACTACAGTTGGCAATAACCTTTTTATGGAGGTAATATGAAAAAGGTTCAAGTACAAATTCTAATTCCAACAAACGACGTTTTTGGAGAAACTATTCCAGTAATGGTTACTGGTATTATCCGTGGAAATGAATTATTCATTTCACAAACAGACGCCGCATGTCCTTGTTCAGAGGACGAGTTACGAGATAGAATCGCTAACGGGGATTCTGCATCAGTTGCAGAAGAATACAGGGACTATTTAGTTCCTAGTATGAAAATTGACCTCGACGATCCTCGTATTGGAATCGTGGGTATTAAAGGCAAGCGAACATATCAATTTGTTCTAGACGATGAGTTCAAGAACGGATATCGCGTTGACCGAATGCCTAATGGAATTATGTAGGCCGAAACAAAAATATAAAAATAATAGAGATGTACAGTAAATTTGTACATCTCTTTTTTGCTTATTTATATTGTTTTTTTATATTATTTTTCTTCATTTCTAAGCATTAATCTAATTGTAGAATATAGATATGGTTTATATTCTTCAATAGGTAGTGGCTTTTTGTAATTAATAGAATTAAATATAGTAGCTCCAACAAGTTCTATTATCATAAATAAAGTAACATCTGGATTCTTTAAATGTATATTATTCTTTTTAATTCCTTCAATATATAAATCTCTTAGCTCATAAAAAGCATCTTTGTCTGGGTCATTACTTTCATATATTTTAACTAGTGTTTCATGATAAACTCCCCAAGAAAGATTTTTAGAGATAAAAGCAAGTAATAATTGGTTTTTATTTAGTTCATCTATTATATAGTTAATAATATAGATTATTTGATCTTCAAAGTTTTCAATATAGTTTTTCTTAAGAGATTTTATAGCATCACTAAAAAGCTTTTTAGATTTTCTAGCAATAAGTACATCTCTTAACTCATATTTATCTTTAAAATATAAGTAAAATGTACCTTTAGCCATTTTTGCTTGGTCAACTATATTTTGTATTGTTGTATTTACTATTCCGTTTTCAGTAAATAATTTAAAACCAGAATCAAGTAATCTTTTTTGCTTATCTGTTTTTAAATCTGAGTTTGTCATGCTTAAACCTCACCTCACATAATTCTAATATAGCATAAAAATAGTCGAGTTTCAACGATATTGTGAAATTTACATTTACGTTGTTGACTGTGGGTCATAATTATAATATAATGCAATAGGTAAAAAAATACCAAAGATAAAAAATAAAATAAAATAGCAAACCAACAATTCTATACATAAATATAGCCAAGATATCCTAGAGTAAAATCTAGGATATTTTTTTGCAAATTATTTGCGTAAACACTTGCTTTTTATGTAAATTATGGTATAATTGTTGCCGTATTTTAAAAATCAACAAAGTTTAACACTAACTAGTGTTGAAGATGCCACTTCACTATTTAGTACAGCAGTGTATTAAGTTTAATTTAATTAAATGGAGGTATGGAAAAATGAAACTTAAAAGATTTAAGTATTTCAAACTTTGCGCATTTTTTATTGCAGTGTTTGTAGTTATTCCAGCAAAGGTGTATGCATCAAGCATACCATCGCCAACGCAGGAGTTCTATGTGAATGATTTTGCAGATGTCCTAACAGACGAACAAGAAAAAGCAATGTTAGACAAAGCTGTAAATCTTGCATCAGAAGATTTAGGCATTCAAATTGTTGTAACAACAATTAAAAGTCTTAACGGGGAGAGTATAGAAAACTATGCACATGATATGTATAACCAATACGGAATTGGTAAAGATGACATGGGAGCATTAATACTACTTGCAACCGATGATAGAGATACAAGAATAGAGCTTGGAACTGCTATGGAGGCATACATAACAGATTCAAAAGCTGGAAGACTATTAGACAAATACGCAATACCAGACTTTAAAGAGAATAGGTTTGATAGCGGTCTTGTATCAGTTCAAGGTGCTTTAATAGATGAAGCATCAACCATTAAAACTCAAATGATTGAGAAAGAGCAAAGAGAAGCTCAAACAAAAGAAAGACTTGAAGCAATAGTTAACTTCTTTAAAGGAATACTTACAGTTATTGGCTATATATTACTTTTTGGAACTCCAATTGGAATAATTGCATTCCTAATATACAGAGCATACAAAAAGCATAAAGCCAAAGAAGATGAGCTTGAAGCCTTAAGACAATATAAGGAAGATTCTGAGGAAAAAACTGAAAGAATTAAAAGGGAAAAAGAAAGGATACAAGATGAAGCAGACAGAGAAATTGAGTACATGAACTCAACTATCAATGAGCTAAAGGAAAAGAATGAAGCGCTAGAGAAACAATATGAAGATGTACAAGCATTACATCCAGACATAGATGATGAACTAGATAGGTACTACGTAAAAGATATCAACAAAGATATAGACAAGTACTCGGCATTAAAACCAGGTATTAGTTTAATAGCACCACTAGCAAGTATAATTTCAGAGTATAGAGAACTACCATATAGACAAAAGAAGTATGTCTCAAGTGATTACTCTAAAATTGAATCTATGTATGAAACTAGTGTTGAACTTAAAGAGAAAGAAGACAGAAGAATTCGAAATGAAGGAATGCTTGCTGGTATTATTGCTCTAATAGGTTCAATTGCTATAGGGAAAAATTCAAATCTATCTTCACTTAAAAACGGATTAGATTCATATAACAATCTAGACGATAAATATAAAGAAAAGTTTGGAGCAAAGAATCTTGAAAAACTTAAAACTTTAATTGCTCAAGCAGAAAAAGATCATAAAAGAATCCTTAGAGAGGAGGAAGAAGAAAGAAAGCGTAAACGTCGCGAAGAAGAGGAAGAAGAGGAAAGACGCAGAAGACAACGTATGAACTCTTACCATAGTTCTTCAAGCTCATCTAGTTTTCACGGATTTGGTGGTCATTCTTCAGGAGGAGGTGCATCAAGGCACTTTTAACTTAGCTCAAGTGAGTTTCATTTTTTCAAACATCGAGAACTGAAACTCACTTTAATTATAAATTAAAATAATTATAAGGAGGAATTGTTATTATGAAAGGTAACGGATTAATAATTTTCGGTGTAGCATTAGCTGTGATAGTGGGTATAGCATTAATATGCATATTGTATAGTATAAGTACAAAGAATTCTTTTATCTCAATGAGAGAAGACATCAATAAGCAACAAGCAAATGTAGAGGTAGCTCTTCAAAGACGCGCGGATTTAATTCCTAACTTAGTTGCTACTGTAAAGGGCTATGCAACACATGAAGAAAAAGTATTTACTGAAATTGCTCAGGCAAGAAGTAAACTTGCAGGTAGCATCAATTCTGGAAATCTAAGTGAGATTTCAGCTGCAAATGATGAACTTTCAAGTGCATTAAGTAGATTATTAGTTTTAAAGGAATCATATCCTGAACTAAAAGCAAATGAAAACTTTATAGCACTACAAGATGAACTTGCAGGAACTGAAAATAGAATTGCAATAGCTCGTAGAGACTATAACGACTTAGTAAGTAAGTACAATACAAAAATCCAAAGATTTCCTGCATCTATAATTGCAAATAGTAATGGCTTTAAAAGCATAGATTACTTTAAATCTCAAGAGGGAGCAAATATAGCGCCAAATGTAGATTTTAGCAATTAAACAAGGAGGTAAATAGAGAATGAAAAGATATGTATCTAAAATTACGCATTATCTTATTATTCTTCTAGTCTTAGGATTTCTATTTATTCCAACATGCGTCTTTGCAAAAATTAAAGTACCAACACAGACTAATGAATTCTATGTCAATGACTTTGCAGATGTTCTAACAGATAGTCAAGAAAAAGAACTTGTAGAAAAAGCCAAAAGTTATGCAGATAACAATAATGGAGTGCAAGTTGTAATAACTACTGTAAAGAGCTTAGATGGTGAAACACTAGAGTATTATGCACATGATATGTATGACCAATATGGTATTGGTAAAGATGATATGGGTGTATTAATACTTCTAGTAACCCAAGACAGAGACATTCGTATGGAAATCGGTACTGCTATGGAGGCACATATAAATGATGCAAAAGCAGGAAGGCTAATAGATAAGTATGCGATTGAGCACCTCAAAAACAATGAATTTGCTAAAGGCCTAATTGAACTACAAGATGGAACTTTCAAAGAAATAAGTGCCATGATAAATGGAGAAGAGACAACAGTCCCAGAAGAAGAAATAAGTTGGACAACATGGATATGGATTGCATTATTTATACTCATTATTATCTTTGATATTACTGATGGCTTTGGAACTGGTTTATATATCAGCCCATTTATACTTGGAAGTTCAAGTGGTTCAGGAAAGTCTAGTGGTTCATCTGGATTTGGAGGACATTCATCTGGTGGTGGAGCATCAAGGCATTTCTAGAATGCCAAAAAATTTAATTTGAAAAGGAGAAAAAATTATGAATAAAGGAATGGGCATTTTTGCCGGAATAATTGGTGTCATCTTAGTGTTAGCTATTATGTTTGGTGGATATTTTATATCTACAGGAAATAGTATAGTAAACAAGTATGAGGAAGTAAATCTTCAAAAGAGTCAAATCGAAGTATCTCTTCAAAAGAGAGCAGATTTAATTCCAAACTTGGTTGCTACTGTTAAAGGATATGCAGCACATGAAGAAAAAGTATTTAGCGAGGTAGCTGAAGCAAGAAGTAAGCTTGCAGGTAGTATTCAAAGCGGAGACGTAAACCAAATGTCTGAAGCCAACAGTAACTTATCTTCTGCATTAAGCAGATTATTAGTTATTACTGAAAACTATCCTGAATTAAAAGCGGATACTCAGTTTATTCAATTACAAAATCAACTAACAAGTTGTGAAAACGAAATATCTAATGCACGTTCAAAATATAATGATTCTGTAAAGACATTTAATGCTATGATTAAACGTTTCCCAACATCAATTGTTGCTAATATGAGAGGATATTCTGATTTCGATTACTTCAAAGCAGATGAAGGATCTCAAAAAGCACCAGTAGTAGATTTTGGTGTCTAAATAAATTTAAAGTAGTAAGATTATTTCTTACTACTTTTTTTATTATCATATTGTAAAAATAACAAAAAAAGAGTAAAATAATAATGAGTACTTTGAAAGGAAAGTTATGAAAGACGCAAAAAAATATTTAAAAAACATGTTGCTTTTTGTTGTTCTTATTGCGCTTACATTTTATATAGTATTAAAGAATCAAAGCATTGAAGATATAAAAAATGCTTTGTCTAGTGTAGATGTAAGATTTTTAGGAATAGGTGCTCTTGCAATGCTAGTATATTTTTCATGCGAAGCATTTAACCTTTATAGAACACTTAAAGTATTAGGAGAGAAAACTAGTTTTATACATTGTTTAAAATATGTATTTATTGGATTTTTCTTTAGTGCTATCACTCCAGCTGCAAGTGGAGGACAGCCAGTTCAAATATATTTTATGCACAAAGATAAGCTAAGTGGTGCAAATTCAACATTGTCACTACTAATACTTTTATGTAGTTACCACTTTGTAAATTTATTTTTAGCTATAACTGGATTTATAGTTAATTTTACAACACTAACTACAGCAATGAGAATCTTCTTTGTAATAGGGTTAATACTAAATTCATCATTATTTGCTCTATATCTAATTGGAATATTCTCTAAGAGAACATCTAAAGCTTTAATTAGATTTGCAGTAAAAGTGCTAAAGAAATTTAAAGCTAAAAATGTTGAAACTATTGAGAAAAAACTTGAAAGTGGTTTAGAAAAATACCAAGGAAGTGCGAAATATATTAAATCTAATATTAAGATGATAATTAAAACTATGCTAATAACATTTGTTCAAATGACAGCATTCTTTAGTATATCATACTGGGTATATCGTTCATTTGGATTATCTGCAAACAATATATTACAAATCATTTTCCTACAAGCTATACTATACATTATAGTTTGTGTACTACCTCTACCAGGATCTGTTGGTGTAAGTGAGGGTGTATTCATGGGATTATATTCTGCAATATATACAGAAAATGTTGTAGGTACAGCAATGATGCTTCATAGAGGAATAAGTTTCTACTTATTTGTAATAATAAGTTCAATTGTTGTAATGTTTAATATCATTAAAGGCAAAAAAGATGGAACAATAAAAGAGACTGACTCATTAGAAGATATAAACTAAAAATAAACAGGGGTTATTTAAAACATAATCCCTGTATTTTTTTGTTTTTATTTGTTTATAGTATAATTTTATATATTCAGCCAAAAATCATTTAAAATGCAATTATATAAAAGTAAGATAGGTTAAAATATTGAATTTTATGTCAACTTATGATATAATATATGTGTAGTAATTTTTATAGATGCATGTACATAATTGTGGCATGATTATTAAACCTGCATCTAATTAAGGAGGATATATATATGAAAAATGAAAGAAATCAAGTAGCCATAGATTGGTGGCTAAAACAATTATCTTCAATGGACGAAAGCACAATGGATAATGGAGAAGATAATGCATTATTAAAAAGGTTAATGTTAATAAACAAAATGCATTCAAAACCTCTTAATGATAAAGACAAAGAAATCTTCTCTACTAAATTATCTAGTTATATAGACAAAGAAGTTGAAAGAGATGGATATTGTATAATCTCTGTAGATTATCATCCAGAAGGAATTCTTGCTGAGTTGTCTAATGAGCTAGATATAAGTGAATCTTTATTCCCAATAAAAACAAATATGTGGGTATTTAAAGATAAGATTGAAGTAAGACTTGGATACAATGGTAACACTGAAGTAATATACCAAGCATAATATAAAACAACACTCTATTTTGAGTGTTGTTTTTTTGCGTTTGTACCTAAATAATGATATAATAATTGTATCAAAAAGGAGAGTTAAATATGGAAAAAGCAGGTTTAATTGTAGAACCAGAGTGGGATACTCCAGAGTATTATTTATCTGAAGGCGAATTAACCAAAGCTACAGACAAAATTAAAAATGAAATTGCAAAAATAGATATACATGCAACTGATGAAGAAAAAGTAACAAACATAATGAAATGGATGAATAGTGTTACTAAAAGAGAAAGCAATTCTAAAGACCATAAAAAGTTTAATAAGACAGCAGAAGAAATCTTAGAAGATAAACTTAGAACAGGATGTTCAGATAGTGCTGTATTATATTCAACAGTAGCTCGTGCTATGGGCATTCCAACTATGCAAATACAATCAATGGATATAGACTGGGCAATAAAAGTTAAAAATAAAGAGAAAATAGATGGGTTATATGGACATTTTTACTGTGCATCATATTTAGAAACAATGCCAGGAAAGTTTAAATGGTATTTAATAGATACAGATATGCCTCAAAGAAGAGTAATGGATGAAAAATATAATCCACTTATAGAATTTAATATAAATGACAGAAACATAGATAGAAATAGATACGCATATGCCTATACAATTGATTCTAAAGAAATTGAAATTGAAGGACAAAAAATGGATTCAATTGAAAAAAATGGAAAAGTAATGTTTAAAGTAATTGAGGAAGCAAACTTTAAAGATATTGGAAAAAATAAAGATGAGAAAACAAGATAGAAGCTAAAAAATAGCTTCTATTTTTATGCATTTAACATAAAATTTGCTAAACAGATGAAACTATGATATAATGCTACAAATTTTATAATTAAGGTAACAGCTAGATTTAGCAACCATTTTTCCTGTTATAAAATTATGGAGGAGGAAGATTATTTATGATGTATGTAGTCACAAAAGATGCACCAGGTATGACTTGGGATTATGCACAAGGGGTTATTTCAAATGGGCTAGTCTATATTAGTGGCCAATTGCCAGTTGATCCAAAAACTAAGCTAATTGAGAGTAAAACACTAAGAGGACAAACAGATAGAGTTTGTCAAAATATTGCAGCTATATGTGAAGCCGCAAGAACAGATTTAAACCACGTGATAAAAACAACTTGCTATATTTCAAACATCAATGATGAAGAAGAATTTAATGAAGTATATATGAGATATTTTGAAAAAAGTGATGCTGCAAAAACTTTAGTAGAAGCAAGACTTCCAAAAGGAGCTTTATGTATGATTGAAGCAGTAGCAGAAATTGATTCAAAAGACTAAAATAAATTGAGGAATATTATTCCTCTATTTTTTTTGCATAAAAATAGAAAGAGAGGAGACAACGTGTGCCTCCTCAAACAATAAATTACTATAAGTGGTAATCTTCATGGTTAGGTTGTTTAAAGTCCTTTCTTTTTGCCAGTACCTTGATTGTCGCGTATTTTCCGCTAGTGAACTTTCTAAGACCAAGCTCAGTAGATTCCTTTTCACCCGAAGCTAACGCCATGTACGATAGAAGATAAAAAATGTGCAAGCCTTTTTCGTCTCGCGTTTGCTCAGCTAGAGCAAGCCATTCTTTGTCTCCTTCAACAAGTGCGTTAAAGACCTCTTGGTAATTAGGAATTTTTTGAAGCTCTTCCATGAAACGTTCTTTATCGTACGTACTGTCATACGACTGGATGTTGCTGAGAAAATCTTCTATTGCATACATATGATCTACCTCCTTATGTGGAGGTATTATACAATATTTTTTATGTATTGTCAAATTAAAAGAGCGCTAGATATTACCTAGCGCCCTAAAAGACAATCATTTCAAAATGATTGAACCTTTTGGAACAAGCTTTTTAACCTTTTCAGGCTCGCTTGTATAAAGTACATTGTCACCTTCAACAAAATCCATACTAAAGGTGTTATCGGACAAGTTTACACCAACGTAAAGCTTCTCAGATGAATTCAAAGACTCACGCATGAAAACGCAAATTCCACCATGGAACATTACAGGTACAAATCTTGCATCTGCAAGAAAAGGATGTGCTTTACGAATCTGACCAAGTTTTTGGTAGAACGTAACTAAATCCATATCTTCTTTGCCCCAAGGGTAAGTTTTTCTGTTGTGAGGATCTTTAAAACCATACACTCCAGCTTCATCGCCATAATACAGACAAGGATTTCCTGGTAAGAAATACTGAAGAATGGACATCTGTTTTAAAAGATGCTTACCATATTCATACTCATCAGGACTTAAATGGTCGTTAGCTGCTTGCCAATATCTGTCGCGACCGTTTGCACCACCTTTTGCCAGGCGAGTAATTGCACGTTCGATGTCATGACCAGAAATCATGTTCATCATAGCATCAAGATTATCTTTAGGGTAATTCTCTATTGTCCTAAAAATAGTCTCAAGCAGTGCTTCAGCATTTTTACTTTCAAAGAAAGCAAAAAGTGCATCTTTATACACATAGTTCATAGCACTATCAAGTGTATTATGTGTTAAGTAGTGCTTACGTTCACCATAGGCTTCCTTAGTTGAAACATCTTCCCATACTTCACCAATGACTGTTGCTTTTTCTTGGTCAACTGTCTCAGACTTAATAGATCGAGATATGCGATACAACATATAGTTAGTAATCTCATCTACAACATCAAGTCTAAAACCTGAAGCTCCAAGTCTTATCCATTTTTTTACAACTTCGCAGATATAGTCTATCATTTCCTCAGAAGACTTATCTAATTTAGGAAGGGTATCAAACCCCCACCAAGAGTCGTAAGCGTTAGGATAATTAAAGAAGCAATACCATTTGTAGTACGGACTATCTGGACTATTGTATGCACCAACAGTAGCATAACGTCTTTCTTTGTTAAAGTAAAGACTATCAGATCCTGTATGGTTAAATACACCATCAAGAATAATCCTAATACCACGCTTTTTGGCTTCGGCACATAAAGTTACAAAATCTTCTTCTTTACCAAGAAGTGGATCTATCTTCATATAGTCTGCCGTGTTGTAACGATGGTTAGAGTGTGCCTCAAAGATAGGATTAAGATAGATAATTGTTACGCCTAAAGAGGCAATATAGTCTAACTTATCTGTTATTCCTTGAAGGTCTCCACCAAAGTAGTCGTTATTAAGGATTAACCCGTGCTCATTTGGAAGATAGTCTGGATTTTCATACCAGTCATTATGCATCTTGCGGTCTTGTGGTACATCTTCTTTAGGCTTTCCAGAATTGTTAAATCTATCCGGGAAAATCTGGTAGAAAGTTGCACCTTTCATGAAGTCTGGAACGCTTAACTCTTTACAAAAAGTAGTAAGTTGGAAACACTCGTTTTCACTTCCTCCAAACATTGCTTTGCAAAGCTTGTCTCGTCTTACCTCAACATATTTACCATTAATATTCATCGTGAAATAATAGTAGTAAACATCTGGTGTATCTGGTGTGTAAGAGCAAGAGTAGTAGTTGCTGTTAAACGTTGCTTTGTCTAAACTTAAATCTACTTCTTGTCTTTCATCCCACTTGTCTATACGAAAGATGACAAGTTTGGGATTGTCAATAATGCTAGTCTTGTCTAATCTTAAGCTAAATCTTACAGATGTACCCTCCATCACAGGTCCTACCGGATCCTTACACTTTGGATCTAAACTGCAGTAAATTTCACTAATCATCTTTTTTCCTCCTAACCAAAAAATTATTTTTGTGTTCTGAATACTCGCATTGACACCATATATATACCACCCTATTGGAGAAAAGTCAAACAAAAAATAAAAGACTATAGTAAAAACTATAGTCTTCAATTAATTTATATTTTTAACTTCCTATATTTTCAGCATGACAATTAATTATCCTAATTGCATTTTCTCCTACATATTCTCCTGGTGAGATATGTAAAGCATAGTACTCATTATTTATAAATTTATTTTTAGCATTATAGTATGGAAATTCGTACGATTTAATTTCTTTAACAAATATTGTATTACCGTTAGAGAAGTCAAATTTAGCAATTGGAATAAATACAACAAAGTCATCTGTTACTGTACCTTCAAAGCAGTAACCATCATCTATAGCTGTATATTTTATGTTCTTAACTATTGATTCTTCTTTATTAAAATCATCTTTGCTAATTTTATACACATTTAATGAGTCAGAACTACTCATAAAGTAATAATCTAAATCTTCAAATGAGTGCTTTTCAATTTCATAATATGTAGTTTCTCCATCCTCATAAATATATGCCTGCTTTATGCAAGGAGAAGCATAAAGTATGTTATTTTTATAAGTTCTAACTATATAAAAAGGATTTGTGTAATAGATATAATCATCATCCTTAGAAGTTAAATTAATAATTAACGTATCATCAGATACTTGTTTATTTGTTAAATTAAATTCTTCTTTAAAGTTTTCTACATTATCATAACGTAGTTCCACTACAGGATCAACAATTTTCAAAAATTTTTCTACATCTCCATCAAAATAATAAGCAATACAGAATTCACCAAAGCTTCCATAATCAAGTTTAAGTTTATATATATTATTATCAGATATGTTGTTATAATAATCACTTACAGCATTATAAATTTCATCCTTTTGGTAATTGTCTACAGGCTCAAGTATGGAGTAGGTACGTCCAGTTTCCTTGGCTGTAAGATGAACATTAAATTTTACACCTTCATATTCCATATGAACTGTAGCATCACCAGTTGGTGTTTCTCCAAATAAGTCTGCAATTGTGTTTGAAGCATCAGTTGCTACGTCAAAACCTGTGACTGTTGGTTCAAAACCATATTTATCTTCTATATATGCTAATGCTTTTATATGAGCTATTTTTTCAATCTCTCTGTAATTAGAATTTTTAGAATAAATTGAGTTTGCTTTAATATATTTAGCTATAAAATATATTGAAGCTAATACAAAAATGGATAGTAGGGTAATAAGAACAATTAGTCCAATAACACTTTTCTTATTTTTCATTTGAAACCTCCTAATATATAATTAGAATAGCATATATACAAAAAAGGTACAATAAGCATTATTGCAAATATAGCTAAAATATAATAAAATAAAAAATAGTAAAGGAGTAAATATGGAAAAACTAAAAGAATTTAGCAAAAATAACACCTTAGCTATGAAGGGAATAGCAATTATAATGATGCTATATCATCATTGTTTTTTAGAAGGTAGATATGAGACATTTAATATTATCTTTTCTCCATTTTCTGAGCATATGGCAACAAAAATTGCTTCATTTCTAAAAATATGTGTGGCAATATTTGTATTTCTAACAGGATATGGATTAGCAACAAAGCTCTTAGGAGAAAATGAAAAAAGTGGTAAAGAAATAGCTAAAATGACTGCAAAAAGATATTTATCTTTAATGTCTGGATTTATATTTATATTCATATTGAGTCAAATATTTTGTTTTGCAATGGATAAAAGACAGATTGTAACATATGCAGCAGACACTAAATATAATTTTGTACTAAATATTGTAGTAGATGCTTTTGGACTAACCAATCTTCTTGGAACTCCAACATTAAATGGAACATGGTGGTATATGAGTTTAGCAATAATACTTATAGCTATTATTCCTTTGATGGTGAAAGTATATAAAAAGTATGGATTCCTTGCTACATCTACTATTATATTACTCATAGTGCATGGCTTTAATATTGAAAATATTAACTTAATTAGATGGCTATACACAGCATTTTTAGGCATAGTTTGTGCAGATAAAAACATATTAGTTAAACTTAAAGATTTTAAACTTGTTAAAAGCAATGTATATATAAATAAAATATTAAAATTCATAATTTGTGCGTTACTTTTAGTTGGAGCATTATACTTAAGACAAGGATTAGACTATAGATTCTATGCAATTAATGATGCACTTATTCCAGTTTTTGTTATATATTTTTGCTTTGAGTTTATTATGCCAATTAAGTATGTAAATAATGTATTAATGTATCTAGGAAAGCATTCAATAAATATATTCTTAATTCATACATTTATTAGAGCACATTATTTTGCAAACTTTACATATTCATTCAAGTATCCTGCTTTAATAGTATTAGTGTTGTTATTAATATCACTAGCACTATCTATAGTAATTGAAGCAATGAAAAAATATAGTGGATATAATAAATTAATAGAAAAGTTAAAAAATAGAATATCATAAATGAGGTGATTATATGAATCCTTTTTCAATTTTAATGTTTATATTTGCAATAGCAATATTTCTTGGCGGAGTTAGTGTTTATACTGGAAATAGAGCTCTGCTTTGGAGAGCTTACCACGCAAAAGTCACAGATAAAAAATATTTAAGATATGTAGGAAGGGTGACTATGTTAACAAGTTTAGCACCTGTTGCAAGTGGAATAGTTGCACTTCTAGGAGATGAAGATAAAATGATGGCTCCTGCAGGAATAACATTATTGCTTGTTTTTATTATAACTATAGTTTTTGGAATAAAAGTATTTAAAGGTGAAGAATAAATAAAAGACTGTATTAATTTACAGTCTTTTATATTGCTTATTTTTAAAAATTTATGATAATATATAGTTGTAAAGAGGTGGAAATTATGAAAGATATAGACAAACTATATGATGACGTTATTAACAAAAGAATAAGCGTAGATAAGCTAAGTAAAGAAGAATTAAGATTAATTGAAGAAAGATTAGATAGCCAAATAGATAAAGATATAGATGATATTAAGTTTGCTAAAGAGGCAACTAATGTATATTACAAATATCAAGAAGCTATAGAGCTAGCAAAAAGAGAATTATTAAAAGGAGGAAATCTATAATGGCTAAGAAAGAAACATGTCCAGAAGAAGTTTTTGGTGAAATAATTAGTAGTGGTAGTTATAAGACTATGAGCAAAAAAGAGATTAAAGATTTAAATCTAGATATAATGCAAAAGATAGAATTGAAAACTAAATTAGACCTAGATAAACAAGAAGAATTTAGAAGAGCTGTTGAAGCTAGAGGCGGATACCAAAATAAACTTGAAGAATTCAGAGATAAATTTGGAAATATGTTAATAGAAGGAAAAAGAAAGGCAAAAATTGTAGGAGCAGTTGCAATTGCAATTGGAAGTGTAGGCCTTGGAATATATAATGAAGCATGGCGCGTAAAATTTATGAGTGAAATGGTTAATGAGGTACCACAAATTGTTGAAACAATGAAATCTCAAAGAGAAGAGGTTGACACTATATCTAGAAAGCCATTTGTTTATGTAATAGAGCCAGATGGAACTAAAAAAACAGAGATAATTTATGATTCTAAAAATAATGTATTCACAATAGAAGATATAGGAGATCGAGAAGAAATTAGTAGAGAAGAATTTGAACAAAAGAAGCAAATGTATATACAAAAACAAGAAAAGGAAATTGCATCAAATTCTCAAGAGCAAAATATCTCAGAGCAAGATGAAATGGAACTAAGTAGATAATTGTAAATAAATGAAAAAATATATTGTTTTTTTGCAATTTTTCTACTATAATTTGTATGAAATCAAGTTAAAATAATTGAGGTAAAAATATGTATAGAAAAATTGTAAAACCTACATTAGATTTTATTTTTTCTTTACTTCTAATAATAGTACTTTCACCAATAATGTTAATAGTGGCAATAGTTACATTTATAGATTTGGGTTTGCCTTTACACAACCTACTTCGTGAAAGAGAAGGAAAGAATAAAAAAACATATATAATGTATAAGTTTAGAACAAAAGCATTAGACCCAGATGGTACAACTAATTCTAATACTTATACTAAAGTTAGTAGATTTATAGATAAAACAAGGCTTAATGAACTTCCACAACTATTTAATATATTGTTTGGTCAAATGAGTTTTGTAGGACCACGTCCATTTATCCCTGGAGAGTCTGAACAGTTTAAAGATATTATGCATGAAGAAAGATATAAGATGAAACCAGGTGTTACGGGGCTTGCCCAAATAAATGGTGGACGAGCTATATCTATTAAGAGAAAACTAGATTATGACGTTGAATATTATAACCAAATGAGCTTTTTATTAGATTTAAAAATAATAGTAATTACACTAGGTCAAATACTTACTTTTGATGTAGATAAAGCTAATAAAAAGAGAGCAGATGAAATAAATGCCAAGAAAAAGGCAAAGCAAAAAAGTTCAAAAAGATAAATTAAAAAAAGAACTGTATTGATATTTTCAATATAGTTCTTTTTTTTATAATTATGATTGAAAATTTTTATTCACTTAATATATAATTTTTATATGGAGGTTTATTATATGAAAAAGATTAAATCTAAAATTTCAATCATAATTATTATAGCTGTTATACTAGTTGTAGCTATAGTAGGAATAATAAACGCAAACATTGACGGACCAAGAAAAATAGGAAGTGCTCATAAGTTGAAATCTATTTATGGTAGATATGGTGATTATGGAGAGTCTTTTTTAGAAGATATCAAAAGACTATTTTACTTTGTAATAGCATCACCATGGGCTGAAATGGATATAGACTATGATTATTATTACTATGATCGTGGTGGAACAAGCTTGAGTAGCATAAATAACTCAACAAATACTGACTTTTGGGCTAAAAGCTTGCAATGGTATAGTGGTTCAACTTCAAGTTCTAGAGAAGGTTCAGAAAATGAATCTGGTAGTGATTTTTCAAAAACTAATGTACAAGTGGAAAATGTTGATGAAGCAGATGTAATTAAAACAGATGGTGAATATATTTATTCGATATCTGGAGGAAGCGTAATTGTTACAGATGCAAGAAATCCAGAAAATCCTGTTGTAGTATATAGATTTGAAAATATGTCAGCAATATCTTCTCCAGAAGAAATATTATTATATGATAATAAAATAATAATAATTGGAAGTTCACAAAGATATGTAACTGCTGTAGATGTTTATGATATTTCTAACAAAGAAAATCCAATAAGAGTGGAATCATATAGTGTTGACGGAAGATATTATACTTCTAGACTTACAGATGGAAAATTATACGTTATATCTACAGGCTCATTAGATATAGATGATGGAGAAGTAGATACTACATATACAGAAAAAGGAATTACTAGAAATATTAGTTACAATAAAATGTATTATTTCAATAAAAGATTAACAACAGCTCAAACTACTATTTCTACTTTAGATTTAGATAAAGAAAATGCTAAAGTAGATGTTAGTCTTTATCTATTAGGACTAGATAATTTATATGTATCAGAAAATAACATGTACTTAGTTGCAGATGATTATTACCAAGAGAATATGTCATTCTTCAAAATACTATTTAAACTACTTGGTGTAAGAGGAGCACTAGCTGAAACATATTACATGTTTGATGGTGATTATTCAAATTCAAATGATACCATAATATACAAGTTTGCCTTAAATAATGGAAAAATTGAATATGTTGGAAAAGGTGAAACTGATGGTACAACTATTGATCAATTTTCTTTAGATGAATATAATTCAAATTTAAGAGTAGCATTATACTCAGGCAAAGGTTCAAGAGTTGTAGTGTTTAATGAAAAAATGAATAAAATTGGCGAGACTGAAAGAATTGCTAAAGGAGAAAAAATGTATTCTACTAGATTCATTGGAGACAGAGGATACATGGTTACATACTTAAATACAGACCCATTATTTACTTTTGATTTATCTGATCCTAAACATCCAGAAGTATTAGGAGAACTACAAATTAGTGGTTATAGTACATATCTACATCCATATGATGAAAACCATCTAATTGGAATAGGGTATGAATCTACAGTTAGAACAAATAGAACTGGTGATGGAAGAGTTTCATCTCAATATGCTGTAATAACTGGAATGAAAATGGCTTTATTTGATGTTTCAAATATAAACAATCCAATAAAGATTTCTGAAACCATTATTGGAAATTCTCAAACTAGATCTGCAATATTAACAAACCACAAAGCATTATTATTCTCTAAAGAAAAAGGAATAATAGCAATACCAGTAAACTTCTATTCAGACGAATTAGCAATAGAAGATTCATCAGGAAATCTTTCTACTATTAGAAGTTCATATACGGATAGTCTAAAAGATTATAAATCTGAAGGTTACCTAGTATATGGAATTAATTTAAATGATGGATTTACAAATAAAGGATTAATAGAACACGGAGAAGTTGATCCAAGCACATACTCAGGAACTAATTTAATTAGAGGTGTATATATTAAAGATTGTTTATTTACTGTATCTCAAGGTATGATAAAAGTTAATAATCTTGATACATTAGATGAGATAAGTTCACTATTATTAATAGAGGGGGTAGAATAATATGGAAGAAACAAAAAATATTGAAAAGAAAAAGAATCCTTTTGATTTTGCAAACGTTAATTCTGCTCTATTAATTATCATGGCTATTGTATCTATACTATTTTGCAATTTTTGGTACATATCATTACCATTTGGAATTATTGCATTTATATCATCGTTCAAAAAGATAGAACTAACAGGGAAAACTTTACCTAAAGTTACTATGATACTATCTGTATTTGGAATAACAACTTGTGCATTTATTTACATATCTGCATTGTTGGCATTATCTCAATACTTGTTTATGTAGGAGGTGGGAAATATGAATATAACAATTAAGAAAAAATCACCATATGGTGTATTATCTTTAACACTTGGAATTATTTCAATCATAAGTGCAATATTTTGGTATATATCACTTCCTACCGGAATACTTGCAATTACAACAGGAATAAAAGGTAAAAACATGGTAGATAGTAAATTAGGCACTGCTGGAAAAGTAACTGGAATAGTAGGTTTATCTATCATGGGATTTATACTAATGTGTAAAATATTATTGATATTAGTATACTATTTAGATTACGTATTATATTAATTTGATAAAACAAAACGAGAAACTAAAATCTAGTTTCTCGTTATTTTTATATTCTAGGTGGACTACTTGTTATCTTTATTTGCTTTCCATGTTTTGAATTTATCTAGATCTTTCTTGATCCATTTCATAGCTATAACTACTACTGCAAGGTCATCTGCATAACCAAAAATACCTTTGTTATCATCAATGATATCATCATTTTTTACAAGATAGATAAATGCAGCAAGTATGATTGCAATTGTCTTTGTAGATGTTTCTTGGTATTCTTTGGTAATGTAGCATTTTACCATGGAAATCATTGTAGGAATTTGAGATAAATCTTTTCCTACTACTGGAACTTTAGCAATAAGTTCCTCAACTTTAGATAGCAAGTCGTTTACTTTGCTTGTATCTTTCAACATTTCTGTTGCTTCAGGAATTCTCTCGTTGATTGCCTTTTTGGCATTTTCAAAATTAAACTGGCTCATATAATTATATCTCCCTTCATTTTATTTTGTCACGAAGGTAAGTATAACATAGTTTGATCTAAAATGCAAGAAAAACTTATAAATACTAATTAGATTAATTACATAAAAACAAGAAAATGGCACATTTTTGCTCTCCTTTTTGTTGATAATATATTCTCAAAGTAGTATAATCTACTGGTGACAACGATGTTTAATATAGTAAATAATTTGAAAGTGAGGGATATATATGAAAAAAATATTTGGAGAGCTTAATATGACATGGCCTAAGGTAATAATATTTGCAATAATAACAGCTGTTGCTACTGCGTTATTAAACCAAGTGCCTGCTCTTAAAGATACTTCATTTACAAACATGGCAATATCATTTGAGTTTTGGATTCTATGTGCATTGCTAATTATGATGGATTCCAAGAGTGCTTTAGACTCAGCATTAAAAACTTTTGTGTTTTTCTTAATTAGCCAACCATTAATATATTTAGTTGAAGTACCATTTTTAGGTTGGAGCATAATGGGATATTATAAAAACTGGATACTATGGACAATTGCAACTTTACCTATGGCTTTCATTGGATATTACATGAAAAAAGATAAATGGTGGGGGCTATTAATACTTACACCAATGCTTATATTTTTAGGATTTCACTATTCTATGTTTTTAGGAAGAACAATATTTAATTTTCCACATCATTTAATAAGTGCAATCTTTTGTGTTGGAACTAGTTTTATGTATGTGACCGGAATATTTGAAAACAAGAAAATTAAGATTGCTGGTGTAGTTATAGTACTAGCTATTACCGCAGTATTTACATTTTTAACACTAAGAGATATACCAGTATATAACATTCAACCAGTTATAAGTAACAGTGAAGAAAATGTTGTTTTTGATAACACTTACACTGTATATCTAAAAGATGAAAAAATGGGAGATGCCAAAATCATATATATAGATTCTTTAGAAGAATATGCTGTAGATGTTACATTCAAAAAAGCTGGTAAAACAGAATTAGTACTAGTGTCTCCAGATGGTGAAGAAATGGTATTTTTAATAAATGTACCAAGACAAACATATTATGAAATAGAAAGAATAAAATAAAATGAGCAAGTGAGTAAAATCACTTGCTTTTATTTATACATATTTTGTTTGGTTATAAAAAACGCAAAATAATAACAAACAGTAATATATAACAAAAAAGTAACAAAAAAGTAATGATAATTTAATAACAATTAATTATAGTAACAATATTAGATTACACAATACAAATATCATAATAAACTATCTTGAATATTATTAATATTTATATTATATTAAAAGTGAAAAGGCAAAGTGCCAAAAGCTTCAAGGGAGGTGATAGTATCAAAATTCCAAAAGCAAAAAGAAATATTTTATGTTTCGTTTTTGCAATGTGTATGATTATATCTGGTTCACTTTCTCTATCAGATACAATTAATACAATTCAAACCACTTCCATAACCACTAAGGAAGTACATATTGAAATCGATGGTTTTACACATGATGATTAGGTAGAGTCAAATGCACTACTGTT
>JAEEGL013880800.1_pt1 | contig 25821 bp, 25 predicted proteins | sample 9134231 | NCBI WGS metagenome assembly JAEEGL01 (sample SAMN16246548, study PRJNA631951) | gut metagenome | biome: gut microbiome; feature: rumen; material: fiber-attached | host: Bos | place: Iran: Karaj | collected 2018-10 | reverse complement strand
TTCGCTACAAGACCGGTTCAGTATCCTGCTGTCCTAAAGCAACGCTTGCCAATCCGTTGATCTTATGTTTTATTGCGGAAGACGCTTGAGGTTGAGAGTTGTGGGTTCAGGATCATCTGCAGATAATGTGGTAACAAGTTGGAGATAATCATATGAATCACCAACCTTGCGCAAAATACCTCTTTCCTCAAAGTCCTTATCGATTTTAAGATATAAGATACTGTCATTTTTTATCTTATACTCGGCATAAAGAGGAAGTTGCAAGTCATCACCCTCAGTAAAAGTGTTTATTAGAGTTTTCGTAGCCGTAGATGCATCTACTATGAGCATATTACCATCGAATTGTGCTGTGAGTTGCATTTGCGACAAAACCATAGCTGCAAACGCCATAGTAATATCATCTTCATCATCGACACCCGAGAAAGCTGAAGACAAGTCTATCTCATATCGTCCTTGCAAATCTTTGGAGTTGATCGCTTTTTTATTTGTACATGCCACCATCATAAGTATTGAGCAAAGGACAAAAACTATTCGTTTCATAAATGTATATTTTTAAAAGTTTGAATGTGCAAAGATAGAAATAATTGTTCAGTTTTACAAATAATGAAGAAAGTTATTATAAAAAGAACTTTTCTAGTCTGAAAAGAGAAATATATTCTCGTAATATTTTCAGAAACGTAAGTTTATTACAACTTATATAAAATTACAACTATTTTAGTAGTCAGGTGCTAATGGCATTTGCAATTATGGAATAATTGTCGTATCTTTGCAACGTAAAAATCTGCCGTTTTGGCAGAATATTTCTATGGCACGATGATTGACATATATCAACTGAATAGTAAGTGATTGTTCCGGCATATCAACGAATGCCAATAAAAATATCATCTCTGACAAAAGAAAAAACTAACAATCAACATCATATGAAACTTATAGACAAAATTGTAGAAGCAATTCAAAACAAAAAAGGACAAAACATCACAGTCATTGATATGCGTAAATTGGAGACCAAACCATGCGACTGGTTTGTTGTAGCCGAAGGTGGCAGTAATGTTCAAGTAACGGCTATTGCAGATGAAGTTGAAGATTTCGTACGCAAAGAGACTAAAGAGAAGCCTCTTGCCTATGTAGGGCGCGACAATGCACAATGGATAGCTCTAGATTATGGTAATGCTATCGTACATATTTTTCAACGCGACGCACGCGCATTCTATGACATCGAGACTCTTTGGGCAGATGGGAAACAAACCGTGATTGAAGATTGAAAGAGAAGAGTCAATCCTAAACTTAATAATTGATTTATGGCAGACAACAATCAGAATCAGCAGCCATCAAATGGCAATGATCCGAAACAGAAAAAGAAGGGCGGATTCGGATGGGGATGGTTATATATAATCATCATTGCAGTGCTGCTCGGAAGTTATTTCTTTTCCGACTCGGGTCCTAAAAAAGACATTACATATACACAACTCCAATCCTATATTGAGAACGATATCATCGAGTCAATGACAGTATATGACAATGGCACAGTGAAAGCTGTTGTTAAGGAAGGAGAAACAGGTGTAGTGTTTGGAGACAAAGCCGACAAACACCCAGACAGAGCCATCGGCGTAACTATTCCTACGGTAGAGGAGTTCAACCGCTACATGACTGAAGTGAACTCCACTCGCAAGGAGGAAGGAAAGCAAAACATTGAGATTCAGTTTGAAAAGTCTCACGACTCCTGGTATCTAATTCTCATCAATGTATTACCTTTTCTATTGATCATTCTATTCTTTGTATGGATGAGCAGAGGTATGTCAGGTGGTATGGGTGCCGGTGGCGGAATTTTCGGTGTAGGGAAAGCCAAAGCTGAAGTGTTCGACCGCGACAAAAAAGACAAAGTCACTTTCAAGGATGTGGCAGGCCTGGAAGGAGCCAAACAGGAGGTGGAAGAGATAGTAAGTTTTCTCAAGAACCCAAGGAAATACACCGCACTTGGCGGTAAAATTCCTAAGGGGGCCCTATTGGTGGGTCCTCCGGGAACAGGTAAGACTTTGCTTGCCAAGGCAGTAGCAGGAGAAGCAAATGTTCCTTTCTTCTCTATGTCTGGTAGTGATTTCGTAGAGATGTTTGTAGGAGTAGGTGCCAGTCGTGTGCGTGATCTTTTCCGTCAGGCAAAAGAGAAAGCTCCATCAATCATATTTATTGATGAAATTGATGCTGTTGGTCGTGCCCGCGGGAAAAACTCTTTTACTGGAGGGAATGATGAACGCGAGTCCACACTCAATCAGTTGCTTACCGAAATGGATGGTTTTGGCACTAACTCGGGAGTCATCATTTTGGCTGCCACCAACCGTGCCGACGTACTCGACTCCGCATTGCTTCGTGCCGGACGTTTTGACCGCCAGATACATATAGAGTTGCCTGATTTACAAGAAAGAAAAGAGATCTTTGGTGTGCACTTGAAACCGCTGAAACTTGACGATTCTGTTGACGTGAATCTTCTTGCGAAACAAACACCAGGATTCTCAGGCGCTGACATTGCCAATGTATGTAACGAAGCGGCTCTCATTGCTGCCCGCAAAGACCGCAAGTCTGTTACTCGTCAGGATTTCATGGATGCTGTAGACCGCATCATTGGAGGTCTGGAACGTAAAACCAAGATAATGACAGATGAAGAAAAACGTGCTATTGCATATCATGAAGCAGGACATGCCACCATCTCGTGGATGCTTCGTTGGGCCAATCCGCTAATCAAAGTAACAATAGTTCCCCGCGGGATGGCACTCGGTGCTGCCTGGTACTTGCCTGAAGAACGACAAATAACCAACCGCGAACATTTGCTCGATGAGATGTGTGCTACGCTAGGAGGACGTGCTGCAGAAGAAGAGTTTCTCAACCAGACAGGCACAGGTGCTCTCAACGACTTGGAACGCGTCACCAAGCAGGCATATGCCATGATTGCCTATTACGGGATGGGTAAGACAATGCCCAACTTGAGTTATTACGACTCTCAAGGTCGCGACTATGGTTTTACCAAACCCTACTCAGAGAAAACCGCAGAAAAAATGGACAAAGAGGTGGCCGACATTATCGCTGAACAAATGAAACGCGCCAAACAGATTCTGCAAGACAATGCAGAAGGACATCACAAAATTGCCGATTTGCTCATTGAAAAAGAGGTTATTACTGCCGAAGATGTGGAAGCCATTCTCGGGCCCAGACCTTGGAAAAGCCGTCAGGACGAACTCATCAATGAGAACGAAATTTCCGTTTCTCATTAGACGGAAGAAAATGAGATCAACTAAAAAATTCTTTTCTTTTGTAATTTCCATACACCTTTCTGCATCTAACTATTGAACAATAAAAACAAAACGAGATATGAAAAAGATTCTTTTTATTGCTACCCTTTTTGCAGTTGCAATGGGTGGTTATGCACAACAAACAGAACAACTCCCCACAGACAAAGATGTACGAATAGGGCATCTCGACAACGGGCTTACCTATTACATCCGTCACAATGAATTGCCAAAACAACGCTGCGAGTTTCACATTGCACAAGCAGTAGGTGCCATTCTTGAAGAAGACAACCAAAACGGTTTGGCTCACTTCCTTGAGCATATGGCATTCAATGGAACAGAGCACTTCCCCGGCAAAGGCATTATCAACTACTTCGAATCAATAGGTGTCAACTTCGGAGGAAACATCAATGCATATACAGCTTTGGACGAAACTGTTTATCGCTTATCGGAAGTACCTACCATTCGCGAAGGTATTATAGACTCGGCTTTACTTGTCATGCATGATTGGTCACATTCGCTACTTCTTTTAGGAGAAGAAATCGACTCAGAGCGTGGTGTCATCCGTGAAGAATGGCGTACTCGCGGTACAGCAGAGCGTCGCATGTGGAGCAAGATGAACCCGCTGATGTTCCCTGGAAGTCAATATGCCAAACGCGACGTGATAGGTGATACTGCCGTCATCAACAACTTTTCATATGATGCTCTTCGCAACTACTATCACAAATGGTATGGACCCGATCTTCAAGCTATCGTTGTAGTTGGCGATATTGATGTCGACCAAATAGAAGCCAAGATAAAACAACTCTGGGCAGATGTACCTGCACGTGAGAATCGCGGCGAACGTCCTCTCTACTCTGTAGATGATAACAAAGAACCTATTGTGGCTGTCGTAACAGATGAAGAGGGTCAATATACGCGCATACGCGTGGATTATAAAAAGGAGCAACTGCCAAGAGAGATCAAAAACACTATGATCGGCTATATGCAAGACCTGCTGATGAATATCATCACCAGTATGATAGACGAACGTTTTGAGGAAATGGTGCAAGATCCTGCATGTCCGTTCATTGGCGGCGGAGCCGGTTATATAGAACTGGTTAAGTTGAAAGACTCGTTCGTGAATCTGGTAGTAGCTAAATCAGGTCAGGAGAAAGATGCGTATCAATCGCTTCTTACCCAGATAGAGAAAGTACGCAGATATGGCTTTACTGATGCAGAACTTGAACGCGCCAAAGCTAATATTCTGACTTCGTACGAAAAATCATACAACGAACGCAATTCGCGCCGCAATATTCAGTACACACAAGAATACATTCGCAATTTCCTCCATGACGAACCTATCCCCGGCATAGAGTGGGAATACGATTTTGTAAAGCAAGTGCTGCCCATGCTCACCATCGACAATATTAATCAGGCAGCAAAGGTTCTGGCTACAGATGATAACGTAATTATCTCGTTCACAGCACCAGAGAAAGAAGGTGTAATTATCCCTTCCAACGAAGAGATTCTGCAGATGTTCAAGGACATCAAAAATGCTGAGATAGAAGCTCCAAAGCAAGAAGTGGTTGACAATACTCTCATAAAGAAAGCCCCCAAGGCTGGCAAAGTGAAAAAAGTGACCAAAAATGCCGAACTGGGAACCACAGAATGGCTCTTGAAAAACGGTGTACGCGTCATCTTCAAACCAACCAAGTTCAAGCAAGATGAGATTTTAATGTCAGCATGGTCAGAGGGAGGACTCAGCAAAGAGCAGAACATCGACAATCTGCCCAGCGATAATTATGCAGCATCGATAGTGGCATACTCGGGTATTGCCAACTACAACATGATGCAGCTCCAGAAAAAACTCTCAGGCAAACATGTAAGCATCTACCCATCCATCAACAACTACTCTGAGACGATGGAAGGCAATAGTACAATTAAAGACTTCGAGACGCTTCTGCAACTCAATTACCTCTATTTCACAGCTCCAAGAAAAGACCTACAAGCTTTTGAGGCACTGAAAGGTATACTAATTACCCAACTCAAGAACAAAGAAACCAATCATAAGGCTATTTTCCGTGATTCTGTTACATTGATGGCACAAAACTATTCGCCAAGAGCCATTACATGGAATCTGGAGACCATAGAGAAAGTCAACCTCGATCAGGCATATAGTTTTTATACAGAACGCTTCAAAGATGCTGCCGACTTCACCTTTGTCTTCACAGGAAATATAAATCCAGATGACCCTCAGACAAAGAAACTTGTCACTACTTGGATTGGCGGATTGAAAACAGGCAAATGCAAAAAGAACAAAGAGCACTTCACTGATAACGGTATCCGTCCACCCAAAGGCATCCAGAAGAACTATTTTGATCGCAAGATGACCGTACATCAAACCACCAACCGAATCCAGTATTCTGCTAATATGCCTTATTCTTTGGCAACTGAACTCAACATGGATGTAATCGGTCGAGTGCTCGACATGAGATATCTGGAAAGTATACGTGAACGCGAAGGAGGTACTTATGGAGTAGGAGTCGCCGGTTATCTAAACCGTCTACCCGTTCCTACCGCTACTCTTCTTATGCAGTTCGACACCGATCCCGAAAAGGAAACACGTCTAATGGAAATCATATATGAAGAAATTCAAACTATAGTGAAAGAGGGGCCGCTTGACGAAGATCTCCAAAAGGCAAAAGAGTCTATGTTGAAAGACTTTGAAGAAGATAAAGAAAAGAACGATTATTGGGACAATGCCATCCTGCCAGAATACTATCGCTACAAAGTCAACTATCTGACCGACTATGAGAATGCCATTCGCGGCATCACTAAAGAAACCGTCAAGAAAACTTTGAAGCAACTAGTAGATGCAGGCAATGTATTTGAAGTAGTGATGTCACCTGCAGAATAAACCACTCAATATTCTTCAAAAAGAGCGACCCTTTAGGATCGCTCTTTTGTTTTGCAATATTATTTGTTGCAAAGTTACTATTCTCTTACTTTCTGAGGAAGGTTCTTCAGTTTTTCCACCCACCATACCCATAGCAAGAACAACATCCCGTAGAACAAATACTTGAATATGTATGTATGAAGCAAATTGAACATATCAGGATGATGTTCTATCACCAATGCTATCAAGTAGATTCGAAGAATATTGAATATATATATACAAACCCATCCCAAAGGTACAAACCATAGTTTATTGTACCATTTCCCTCGAGCAAAAAGCATAATAACGAGCCAAATGAATGCTTGCTTCAATGCCGTACAACTCCATACAATTTTAACACTGCTCCCGGAATCGAACCTAAGTATATCCGGAGGAAAATACTGTAATGTGTCGCGAGTCAGACTAACAATATGCCACACCACTTTTGCCACATGACGCGACAGATAATCGAAAGGCATGGATATATTCATTCCGAACCAAACAACTGGTCCTCCATGTTCATCTGCTATTACAGTCAGTTTCCAAAAAAAATGTGCAGCAAGCAGACACACAGCAAACAAGATGACATCCGCATAAGGTGCCATTCGATGTTTATATGCTTGCAGTTTGCTCATCAGTTAATAGTTCTCTTTCCCTATCTTTGTCGACACGGTACGCATCTTACTGAATGTGCCTCCACAACGTTCGCACTGATAGTAATCTTTGTAATGACGATTAAGAAAATAAGTGATCGTATGGTGACGAGTATAATAGTTGGTTCGAGTGTTGCCATATGTCTCGCTATGAGAATAGGTGTCATGAGTATCGTGCTCGGTGCTAATGTCATCTCCGGTAAGTTCGGAATGAATCAATCCATGATTGGCATAGTACTTACACATAGGACATATCTGACCAACACAACGTGCGTACAGCATATTGGCAATGAAAATATCAAGAGCAACTATACACAATTTCCAAAACCAATGATATTGTCCTTCAAAAATTCCGAATACCAACCATATTATCACTATAATCGACAAAACATTTAGTATCCACATCACCACTTTACCCATATTAAGATAATATAGCGGATACATTATCACAGCGCAAAGAGCCACCGGCAAGAACCAACGCACCCAGTTGATCCACGTAAATGAACACACTCCCAATACTACTACCGAGAATATCATCACCAAAAGCATGTGGCGCAAAGTATATCTGGCTTTTGCAGGTTTGATCAATACTAGCAGAAGAATCAGACAAGCAATGGCTGCCGAACGACTTACCCAAAGTATAATCTGGTTGAAATTACTATCTTTCACCTTCTGCAACTTGGCAGCTTTCTTGTCAGCAGACGTCTCATAGGGTTTCATGTATTTCATGCTTACCCAACCGCCTTCCTTTATCATTTCCAATTGCACATGTCCCCACTTTCCATCATCGGTTATCTCGTCGATGGTAACCACCTGATTCTTCTTCAGTTTACCCAGTTGAGTGGCTTGAGCATTGGGAGCATTCCGAACAAACAAACTGCTTGCCGTAACCTTATAATGACCTTCAGCAATGGCAGCTACGTTAATTGCCAAAATCATTATGAGAAAGAGTATGCGTTTCATAAAATTCAGAAATTATCAAGTAATTACCACATAAACAACTCTCCTTGATTCATACGGTCGCTCTCAAGCAGATGTTTGATTTTGCGCCTTGCCATGCTCGGCAATGTGATGCAGAACACCACAAATAGCAACCAAAGCAAGCCTCCCCATTGCGGAGTGACGCTTGCCATCATCAACAAAGAATCGAAAATGCCATGAAGGAGAACAGGCATAACTATCACTTTGTATCTATCTGACTTCGTCGAGAGAGCAAAATGATTGACAGAATAGTAGTATCCCATAGCCACGGCGAACATAAAGTGCCCGGGAACCGAGAAGATAGCTCGACTTACAGCTATCGATTGCCATTGCTCGATATATGAGAACAAATAGCCTATATTCTCGCATGCGGCGAAACCCATTCCTACAGCCACGGCATACACGATTCCATCCATTCGCTCGTCGAAGAATGGATTCTTGCGTAGCAAAATCCAAAGGAAAAACAATTTAACGCCCTCTTCCACAAGAGCCACTCCGAAGAATGCCTCCCATATAGCACCCAACCAAGTGGTAGGATTACCGGGAGCCAAACCAAACATTTGAATCAACATTTCTATAGGACCGGCTATTATAGCGGCAAGTACACCCAAACCAAAACCTTTCAGAATCTCACGAACAGGTTCTCTCTGGTATTTGTCACGTCGCCAAATATAATAAAGCAAAATGAAAGCGGGTAATACCGCGGCAATGAGAATAATAGTCATATAGCTAAATATTAAATAGTTGTTTCTGATTTTCTGTTTTTATGTCTTCTCACAAAATAACGGATCACAAAAAAGAGTATCACTGCTGCTAGCAATAGCAGTATGGCTACCGACAATTCATGACTGTACCGATTGATCAAATCAGCTTGTCCATGGGCAATATAACCGAGCAAGGCCAAAACAGTATTCCAAATAAACGCACCCAAAGCAGTATATGCCAGGAAACTGCCGAACGGCATTTTAGCCAAACCGGCAGGGATGGAGATAAGTTGGCGAATAGCAGGAATAAGTCGACCTATGAAAGTGGATACCTTTCCATGACGGTTGAAATAATCTTCTGCCTTTTTGATTTTCTCCGAAGATAGAAGCAACAAATGCCCTATTTTGCTATCGGCAAAAGCGTATATAACCGGACGACCTAGCCACATAGAAAGCAAATAGTTGATAATGGCTCCTATCATGGCCCCCAATGTGCCGAACAGAATGATAAGCAGCACATTAAGAGGGTAAGATGATGTTGTATTTAGTGAACTGTCAGGATGCGACGCCACATATGCAGCCGGTGGAATAACCACTTCCGATGGAAACGGTATAAAACTGCTCTCTATAGCCATTAATGCAGTTATACTCAAGTAGTTCATATTGCCTGCATACCAGTTTTCCACCCGTTGTAATAGCGACATATTGGCCACAGTATTAGTATCTACTGATGAACATTCTATCATCAACTCAGATTCCGAAACGGAATCAGAAGTTAATGTCTGAGCACAAACACTCAGAGAAATGAAAGTTAATATAAGAAGTTGCAACAACCGTTTCATTTCTTTTTGAATAATTCTCGTTCAATATCTTTAATTCCGTTCTTCTCGCACTGGCGTGCAAGAGCATCCAGTCGATCGATATAGGATTTCAGTTCCGGACAAATGGTAAGGAATGTATCTCGTGACGATTTGTCCAAACTACAAGCTCTACGATAATACTGATACATCCGCTTGTTTTCTTTTCTAAGCCAACAAACCACAGCCATCAAAAGGTTTGTTTGCGAAATATCAGGTGACAAACGATAGGCTCGATGGATAGTTGTATATGCCTTCTTGAGTTCTTGCATATCAAGAAGCAGACTTCCGTATCGGAGCAGCAAATACACATTGTCGGGTTCGTTCTTCAAACACCGACGAAGCATCTTGGCAGACATTGCGAACTCTTTCAGTTCGAAATATGCATCAGAGAGATGCTCTAGCAGTCGCCTGTCATCCGGCAAATACTTCAGCAGACAATTGCCTACCATCACTGCCCCCCTCCATCTTCTTAGTGCCATTTTGCAATCAAGATAACGCATAGCACTGTCAGCAATGAAAAAGTGGCGGTTGAAACCTTTATAATAGTATGAATGTGCTTTCTTTATGTTTCCACGCAGATAGTACATATCCCCGCGCAACATCATGCACACATTCTTCCACTCTGAAGAAAATCCCTCCACTATGTTCATTATCGGCAAAGCCTCGTCAAACCTGCCAAGGAAAAGCAGCAATTTTATTTTGGCTACAAGAGTACTTTCATCTTGAGGATTGATAGCAATGGCATACTCAAAATCTTCCAGGGCTATGTCGTATTTTCCCATATCGATATCTAGAGCCGCCTTCTGTCTCCAAGCGTCTACAGAATACGGATTGTCATCAATCAGTCGCTCTACATACGGCAATGCTTCCGAATATTTTTTCAAACCGGTATAGCATTCTACAATCAACTCAAGCACCTCCGTATTATCCTCATTCGCAGCATCTGCTATCAGCAAATAATGCAGCGACAAATCCAACTGGTCTCTATCGAAGAACACTCTTGATATATCAAGTGCTGCCGCTACTATGTCGCTGTCACAAGCAAGAGCCTTGTCGGCAGCCTCTTTTGCTTCTTCCCAACGTTGTAAATCAGCTAATGCACCCATACGCAAGTAGTTCCAATAGAAATCATTGCTAACTTGCATTTTGTCAAGGAAGACTAAAGCCTCTTCGGGTCTGTATTCTTCTATAAGTACATGAGCACGAAGAAGAGGCATCAACTCATCGTTAGGATGCAGACGCTCACCCAAATCAAGAACCTGTCGAGCCTTGGCAGTAGAACCATTGTCGATATAGTAGTTGCAGATATCTTCTATATCCTCCGAATCAAACCAGGCTGTTGTCTTGCCATCTTCTGTCAGACTGTTTTCATACTTGACAACAAGCTGATAGATACGCTCTTGATTATTTGTATATTCTTCCGGATCTTGTTTCAAATTAAATCCCCCCATCGACCGGTGTAAATATGTAACCGGCCGAGTCTTAGCATTATTTACTCAGCAATTCACGCACTTTCATCGATATTGCCTTACCTTCGGCTTTGCCTGCAAACTGTTTCGTAGCAATTCCCATCACTTTACCCATATCCTGAGGTCCGGCAGCTCCCACCTGAGCAATGATACTCTCCAAAGCGGCAGTCAGTTCGGCTTCTGTCATAGGTTGAGGCAGATATTGCTCAATGATCTTTACCTGTGCCATCTCATCATCGGCAAGATCCTGACGGTTGGCTGCTGTATACATCTCAGCCGACTCCTTGCGCTGTTTTACCATCTTCTGAAGAATCTTTAGAGCCACATCATCGTGGAGTTCGCCATCACCACCTTTGGCGGTCTTAGCCTCAAGAAATTCTTTCTTTATACCTCTAAGGGCATCGAGTGCCACTTTATCTTTTGCGAGCATTGCTTTCTTTATATCCTCGCTTACTTGATCGAACAGATTCATAATATAAGAATTTTAAAAATCATTTATTTTTGCAACAGACACAATTGGTTGTTATTTTCTGCGAAGCCACGGATTCCACGGACGTTTAGGTTCGGGCTCGGGTTCATCTGCAACATCATCCACAATTATCACATCATCAGCAGTTGGAGCCGGTTGAGGCTCGGGTTGTTGCGGTTTTACTTCAACTACGGGCTCTTCCACTTCCACGGGTTGCTCTTCGGAATCCGGTTGTTTCTCCGGATCTTCCGCATTACCATAGAAGCGTTCTGCAGCCTGCTCAATAGTAATAGTGGGTTGCGGACGCTCAACTTTCTTTTCTTCTGTTTGAATAGCCTCATCCAAACCCGGTATATCGCTTACACTATATCCGGTTGCTATGATAGTTACTTTCACGCTCTCGCCCAAAGTGTCGTCATAGCTGACACCCCATTTCACATCCACTTCTTCACCTACAGAGTCGCAGAATTCCTGCACTTGTGCCAACTCACGAGCCAAAATTGCATGCTCCTTCGAGCAATAGAAATTGAGCAGAATTCGGCTTGCACCCGACACATCGTTGGTATTGACGAGTGGAGAGTTGAGTGCATTCTGTATTGCCATCGTGATACGCTTTTCTCCGGAAGCCACACCCACATTCATTATAGCCACATTGCCATCTTTCAAAGTGTTGTAAACATCCTGGAAGTCGGTGTTTATATAGCCGGGCACAGTGATTATCTCCGCTATCGACTTTGCTGCATTGCACACTACTTCATCAGCCTTGTCGAAAGCATTTGGAAGATCAAAGTCAGGGAAGAGGAGTTTCAGCTTCTCATTATTGATAACTAGAAGAGCATCGGTATATTGTGCCAGTTCTGCGATACCTCTCATGGCTTTCCTGATAGCTTTCTTTCCTTCGAAAGCAAAGGGAATGGTCACGATTCCTACGGTTAGTATTCCCATCTCGTGTGCCACCTTGGCAACCACAGGGGATGCTCCTGTTCCCGTACCGCCTCCCATACCTGCGGTGATAAATACCATTCGCGTACCATCATCAAGAGCCTCTTTGATACGGTCTTCATTCTCCTCCGCATATTGGTGTGCTACCTGAGGTCTGCCTCCTGCTCCCAAACCGGGACCCAGTTGAAGCTTGGCTGGTACAGCCATCCTCTCCAAAGCCATTGAATCGGTATTGCAAACAAGAAACGACACATCGTGTATTCCCTGATGATACATATAATTGACTGCGTTGCATCCACCGCCGCCTACACCTAAGACTTTGATGATGCTGTTATCCATTATCTGGATGGTGAGTGGTAACATTTCGGACATATTCGTATATTGGTTTGTTGTGGTTTAACTTTGTATTTATGGTTTAATTCTGCTCGGTGAATATCTCGAGAGTCTTTTCTATTGTTTTGTCAAACATTTTTTTCCATGGTGGAACTGATATCGGTTCTTTGTCCGGATAATCTTTCCTGTGAGCGGCTGCCAATGCCAGAGTACCTATCAATGCTGCATTCTGCGGATCATAATATTCTTCAGAAGCAGTTTCTTCGAGCCATGCTGCATGTGTACCATACTCCACCGGCAGACTAGTCATTGCTTGCAGATACTCTTGCAAACGGGCGAGTTTGCATCCTCCGCCGGTGATATATACGGTTTTAATTTTGTCTTCATATTCATGCAAATCCTGAATCAAAGGCGAAACCGATTCAAACAGCTTCATCTGTATAAGTTGCGCCAGATAAGTGGTTTGCAGATTAATCTTGCTTCCATCCGACAGAGTGGAACGAACAGAGAGAGTACGGTCGTGCTCCACCAAAGGTTCAGCCGCTACTCCGAACTCAGTCTTCAAACGCTCTGCAAGTTCGAAACTTACTCGCTGGCTTTGTATGTTCTGATTGATATCGTATCCTCCGGTAGGAACTACTCTGCAATACAAGAAATTGTCGCCTTTATAGATGCTCATGGTGGTTGTTTGAGCACCGAAATCGATAATGGCACATCCTTCATCCATATCGTTTCTGTCTGCAAGTGCGGTTAACAATGCATCAGGACGAACCCATTGTTCTTCAATCGATACGTTTGCCCTGTCGAAACTGCCCTTTGCATTGTCCCGGCTTTCACGCAAACCAACAAACACACTGTAAACAATCTCTATGAATTTGGTTTTCTGATCTCTGGATGGAACTTCTGTTTGCTCCACGCCATCCAATAGATATTTGACAGGCTCTACATGGAGTACTGCCATAGTGTTGTAGCGGTCCTCAATCTTTGTTCTGCATTCGTTTTGCATTGCTTCCAGCAGTTTGTCGGTGATGTAGTTCCTACTGATAAGGTCGCGCTTCACACTTACTTCTTTCAACTGCAACAAGCGTCCGCCTATCGTGATGAAAACACTGTCGATAGGATCATGCATGCCGATACGGTTTTGTAGCAAAAGAAGAATACGCCTCAAAATATTAGAGGCATCGGTGGTCTGCGTGATGATACCCTTCTCCACAGGTCCGTACTTCTGAATCGACTCCATACCAAGGATGTGAAGAGTTCCATCAGGGTTCTCTTCAGCTGCCATCGCACGAATGCCGCTACTTCCCAAGTCGACCGCGCAAAGCGGACAAGGTTCCCGCCTCTCTTTTCTTACGTTCTTTTGTCGTCGTGCCATAATTGTGGTTGGTTAATGTTTAGGTTTAAAATAAATTTATTTTGATATATTATCTGCATACTATCTGCCCTTTGAAACGCAAATCAACTTCAGAATAAGGCAACCACCCTACTTTGTTGAATCCTTCGTCATAGAATGTTGCCAGTTTGTCAAGTTTCTGCTCGTAGTTGGTAAGCGAACCAAGCAAGATAACGTGCCCTCCTACCCTGGGTATAAGTTCCACTTCACGGTTGCTGCGCACGTTGATCTGTTCTATCTGGGCATTCCAGAATCTGTGATCATCAAGCCACTCTGTGAAATCGAAAAGTTCGTTTTTCGCCATCTCGTGAGTAACAGCACCAGTAACAACAGGCACGTGGCAGGCGGTTTTGAATGATGCTTTCATTATTGTTCGGTCGGAATCCACATAGTAGTTTTCTTCTCCGGAAGCACTTATCACTCTCAAGCGCGGTTCACGCTGGTTAACCAGCAGACGCACTGTGCCGTCGTTGGTTTTATAGCATTGGGCATCGTTTATTACTTCAGCTCTAAGTGCTGCCTCTTCCACAGCATGAGTCTGTATCTCGCCATATGGTTTGTTTTCAGGCAACAGACCTTCCGAACGAAGCATCTGTCGCAAATCGAGTGCGGAAATGAACCTGTGTTGTGCACTGTCGATTATAGTAATATCGAAACGCTGACACACTTTTTCTTTCTTGTGGTCAGGGAAAACAACCATAGCACTTATCAGGTATGCACAAACCAATGTTGCACATACACTTGTAAGCACTATTTTAAAAGTTTTGCTCATAGTTTTCTATACTTTGTAAGGTTTAGGTGCTTTAGGTTATGCATCCAGCACTCGGGTAATGGTTGGCACAAGGCGATCGATATCTCCGGCACCCACTGTGGCTATCACTTCATGCTGATTCTGCAGTTTTGATCGGCGTATGATCTCATTTATCAGATCTTCTTTGCTCAACACGTGGCACTCGGCAGTGATCTTCTTCTGCAACATCTCCGAGTCTACCCCGGGTATTGGTTCTTCTCTGGCAGGATAGATCGGCAACAGCAACACTTCATCGGCTACCGAGAGTTCTTTGGCAAAACCGTCGGCAAAGTCGCGAGTACGAGTATAAAGATGCGGTTGGAAGATCACGGTCAAATGACGATCAGCAAACAATCTGCGCATCGACTCTATACTCTTATGAATCTCGGTCGGATGGTGGGCATAGTCATCTATATAAACCACCCTTTCGTTGTTGACATGAATATTGAATCGGCGATATACTCCGCTATAGGAAGCCAATCCCAGTCGCAACTCACTCTCCGTCACTCCGTTCAACCACGCTATTGCCATGGCTGCCACACTGTTCTCAATATTCACCCATACAGGCACGCCGAGACGCATATTCTCTATTCTCTCCAGAGGAGTCACAAAGTCGAAAAATATACCTCCGTTCTTCACTTTTACATTCTCCGCATAGAAGTCGGGCTTCGCCGATCCTTCAGTAATCGGACCGGTATATGTATATACCTTCACTCCGGAGCCGCAACGGGGAGTGATCTTCAAGCCATGCTTCAAAAGCAGAGCACCGCCTTTTCTAATAAGAGAAGTGAAATGTTCGAAACCTTCACGGAAACCCTCGGCATCACCATATATATCCAGATGGTCGGGATCAACACTGGTCACAACTGCCATATAAGGAGTCAGTTGATGAAAACTGCGGTCATATTCATCAGCCTCCACTACCACATAATTACTATCTTTTGAAAGCAGCAGATTGGTGCCATAGTTGTTGCTTATACCGCCAAGAAATGCATTGGTATTAATATCAGACTGATAAAGCAAGTGAGCCAATATAGTGCTCGTGGTGGTTTTGCCGTGAGTGCCTGCCACACACAATGCTTGCATATTACGGGTGATATCTCCCAACACTTCGGCACGCTTTTTTATGGCAAAACCATTCTCAACAAACCATTTATACTGCTCTTGAGTAGCCGGCACTGCAGGAGTGCGAACAACCAAAGTATGCTCTTTTTCAGTAAACTGCGGAGGCAACGCTTCCTTTCTCTCATCGAAGACTACAGTTATTCCTTCCTGCTCTAGTTCGCCCGTCAAAGGCGATGGAGTACGGTCATAACCCGCTACAACGAAGCCACGCGAATGGAAATATCTGGCTATGGCACTCATGCCTATGCCACCTATACCCAGAAAGAATACCGAAGTCAAATTATTATCAATCATAACGTTAGCCAACAGACCATAGTCTGTTGTGAAAATTATACAAAATGCGTTGCAAAGGTACAAATAATCCTTTACATTCGCAAGAGTGATTTTTAGAAAAAATCAAATAGATCAACCTACCACTTTCAGTTGCATGTGAAGCCACTCGTCCAGATTGTCGGTTTCGGTGAGTCCGAGGTGGGTCTTGATGCGCAACCTGCGCGACCAAATGGTATGCTTGGTCTGATTGAGCAGGATGCATATGTCCTGAGTCGACATCTCAGTAAGGATGAGTGCTATGATAAGAAGGTCGGTTTTTGTAGTCTGAGGATGTTCTTTCTTCAGTCGAAGAAGCAAATCGGAAGATCCGGCATTAAACTCATCTAAAAAAGCATCCCATTGCTCGGGTTGCGTGATAAGGTTTTGTTCCAGAAACTGTTGTGCCCACGCAGGCAGTTCGTCTTTTCTGCGACCTTGCATCAATCCTGCCATCTGCATCTTCTTCGTCAGTTCTACACGCTCAGATAGTATACGCCTCAGACTTTCGCGTCTGGCTTTCAGTTCGGAGTCGAGCATCTCTATCTTTGCTTGCTGCAGAGCCTCGCGTCTCCTGCCTCGTTGACGATACAACAGAAGCAGAAGCACCACCGCCACAACTGCGCCCAGCAAGATAGCAAGCACGATGTAAAGGCGTTGTTGGTTGATGGTAAGATGCAGGTTTTTCTCCTTTTCTCTGAGCACGTCATATTGTCTGGCAATAGCGTAGGTTCTTGCCTGCCCGTCGCGAACCAGTGCCCGTTGACGGTTTTGATACAGGTTCTCCAGCTCTTCATAAGCCTCATCTTCTTTGCCGCTCTGAAGCAGCAAACGGCTGTGAAGATATTGCCATCTGTCGCGACTCCACGACTGAGTCATAGTGTCCTGAGCAAACAGTTCGAGCGAGAGTCGCGCCGAATCCAGTTTGTTGCATGAGAGATAATAATCGGTCAATTCACCTGCATATCTGGGTTGATGAAGCACATTTGTCATATATCGGTTGATGCCGAGTATAGCCGTCGTGTCGCGGACAGAACTGAAGGAAATGGCATAATCAAGAATATCCAGATACACCGCCGTATCAGGAAGAAGCGCCGCCTCACGTAGAGCTTCACCAAAAAGAGAGTCACGCAAATGAGCAACTTCCTGCTCTCTCTCCAGAGCTTCATCCGCATCACCCGACTCCAAATCGCCAGGAGAGAGTTTCGTTGTGCGCGCCATGTCACGAAGCGTACATGCTATATAAAGATGGTAGTCGGTTTGCTTTAGATATGGAAGCGCACGCCTGTAGCAGGCATTGGCTTCGCTGTACAACCAGTCGCTTTCAAAGTTCATTCCTTGCTTGTAGCACACCATTCCAAGCAAAACAGGAGGCACCGAATCGTGCTCTGCCGCAGCAAAAAGCAACGATTCCGCTTGCTTGAGATAGCGGGTTGCCATATAATGATCACCATTCACGTCGTATGTGGTTCCAAGCACATAAGCAGCTTCTCCGGCATGACGACGGTCTTTCTTGGATTGAAAATAATTCAGACTGGTCTGAAGATTATTTATTGATACCGGGTTGCCGGTTTTTAAATGCGAATGCTCAAGATTAAGCATATAGCATGCTGCTGCATAACGTGTTAGAGTATCGGGAGAAACCGACTCCAGAATCAAGCGGGTGGAATCAGGATTATCCCACAAAATATCCATGGCATATCTCACATCCTGCGGAACACGTTTTTCACGATTTTGCTTACAACACGTAAGGCAAAAAACCGCCAAAATGACGGCAAAAACTGCATTTTTAGCCAACTGCATAAGTGAGAGCATTTTGCATTATACTTAAATATTTAATTATCAGCATTTTACATTTTTCGAAAAAATACAATTGCATAAGTCAAAAATTTGCATAGTATTTTTTCTTATTGTAATTTTGCGGTGACAAAAGTAATACAAAAAACCGTAATACGCAAATGCCTTATGAAAAAACTGATTTTCTTCGCATGCTTGTGTCTTTCTACAATTCTCGTCGGTTGTATGAATAATAGTAAAGACTTCCTTTCACCGGACAATCAACCTGTCGATCCCACTGGAGAAGATGACGGAGGCTACAGGAAAAACACCGATTGGGTCGACACCTTGCGTCCACCACTCAATCCGAATGTTGTAGAGTATCAGGAAACAATCCCTACAAGCAGAACGATGGAACACACTGCGGGTTCAATGGTCAAAGATCTTGGAGATAAAAGTCTATTTCGCAATTGATCATAATCCACTTAATAAAAAAATAGAGTTGCAATGAAAACAATAATCAGGAAATCATTGAATCTGATCCTCGGAGCATTGCTCGGAGTGCTTGGCTTTGGTTGCGGCAGCATGCCGGTAGCATATGGTCCCCCTCCTCAAGGCGATTTCACTGCCAAAGGGCGAGTTGTGAACGAAGCAAATGAGCCTCTGGAAAATATTCAGATTATTGTAAAAAGAGGACATAAAGACGATGCTGAAAATCTCAAATTGAGTTTGTGGGATATTCTTTATACAAATACTGAAGGAGATTATTACAAATATTATCCCAACGAAATTTTGCATACCTACAATCGGGTTATTGCAAACGACACAACAGGCGTTTATGCTTCCGACTCTTTGGATGTGAACACCAGATTTTCCTCTACAGGCGACGGACATTGGGATTATGGAAAAAGTATCCTCACCGTAGACTTTGTACTTAAAGAAAAAAAGGAGTAAACAAAACATGAAAGCAGAATTAAGGACATGGCTCAACCTGCTGCTGAGTGCAGTAATAGGTTTCATGGGTTTCAGTTGTGCAAACCATAATGAGTATATACCTTCTCCATTGTATGGTGCTCCCTATACTGACTTTACTTTTGAAGGTCAAGTGAAAAATGAAAAGAACGAAGCTCTTGAGAAAATTCAGATTGTTATAAATAGCGGCTATGGGGAAGATGTTAATATAGAATGGAGTGACACCCTCTACACTAATACTGACGGCATTTTCTATAAGTATTATCAAGACATAGTGGCTTTTGAATACCATCAGATTATTGCCAACGACCCAAGTGGTGTATATGTATCTGACACTATTAGTTCATTGGCAACAAATACCGGAGGTGACGGGTATATAAATAAAAAGGAAGAACATCTTACTGCCGACTTCATACTTAAAGAAAAATGACTAACTGATTCGTATGAGGCGACACTATTAACTAAAAACCAAAAACTTCTCCTGTATGCAAACAGCACCTTTCATAGCAGTAAGTCGTCACAGAATCAATCTTGACGGAGACGGAGTGGTTACTCTCGCCTGCTTCGGATGTTGTCCGTTGAGGTGCAAATATTGCATCAACTCACAGTGTTTCGAGGAAAGAGACAGTTGGCAGAAACTCTCTACCGAGCAACTTTACACCCAATGCAAACAAGATGCTCTCTATTTTCTTGCCACGGGTGGAGGTGTTACTTTCGGAGGAGGAGAACCGCTGCTCAGAAGCGATTTCATCCGCGAGTTTCGCGGATTATGCGGTGCTTACTGGACCCTTTCCGTTGAGACCAGTCTGTGTGTGCCCCAAGAGAATGTTGAAAAGTTGATTCCTATTATCAATCACTGGATTGTGGATATCAAAGATACCGATCCTGACATATACAAAGCATATACCGGCAGAGATAACACACAGGTTATCAATAATCTGCGACTGCTCGCTCAAACACGGCAAACTGATAATGTTACTATCCGAATTCCGCTTATTCCTAATTATAATAATGAATACAACCGTCAGAAAAGCGTTACGATGCTTCAAGACATGGGATTCCATAAATTCGATTTGTTCGACTACGTGATAAAAGATCGCTCTTGTGATACTCGATGACAGCACATTTATGATTGTTCCAGAAGATAAGAATACAAATCACCGTGTTGACAAATTCTAAAGGAAAGAAAATTATAAATTTTTATGATGAAACGAAGGTTATTAATATTACTGGTTGCGAGTATCATCTTGAATACATTTTTTACTGCAGCACAAGAACAGTGGAGGCATCATATAGAAGTATCAATAGGCGAGCCTCTCACATCTGTATGGGGTTTTAATTTTCAATTCGCAGACAATGACATTGAAGAAACATATTTTCACGAATGGGCAAGTCAAACACGACCTTATTTAGATCATGGTATAAGAGGATACGAAGATGAATGGTTTACACCAATATTCTCATTCTGTTACTATTACCAATTATTAAAATGGCTTCAAATAGGTGGTGAAGTTTCCACGATGTCATTATGCACAACAGAGAATTACTTGAGCAACGATAAAGCATATGCTTATTTTTTGAATACCAATTTATATATAGCACCTGGGGTGAGGTTTAATTACTTTCACAAGAAGATTACTGACTTGTATTCAGGTCTAACTTTAGGAGTTAATATGCGTTTTCACTCAACAGAATCCAATTCTCTACTTTTGATGTCTGGAAAATTTGCATTGCAAATTACAGCACTTGGAGTGAGATTCGGGAAGCGTGTTTACGGGAATATTGAGATAGGATATGGATATAAAGGACTACTCTCTGCAGGCATAGGATACAGGTTATAAAAAGACCGCTAAGCTGACAGAGTATAGTCAAAAGTCGAAGGTTGAAAGCCTGATTACAAATGATTCACCACAATACAAACTATAATCATGAACAATGGCAAAGAAGTATGCAAACGCCTGAAGAAAGTAAGGCGTGAGATAGCTGAGGCAAACGACATTCGTCTCATACAGGAAGAATGCACTCACAAAGGTGATTGTATGGGCACTTGTCCGCGCTGTGAACAGGAAGTTCGCTACCTTACAGAGCAACTCTCTCTTCGCAATCGCTTGGGCAAAGCAGTTTCTATCATAGGCATAGCTGCAGTTACAGGAACTGTCGCAGTGACAGCCTCAAGTTGTCACACAGGCGATCCTTATGAACCACCTACTGCAGGAGTGCCTCCATACTATGAAGTACCCGACACAAATCCCAACGACTCCATTCCGGAAGAACTGACAGTGAAGTTCTAGACACAGACCCTTCCTACTCCCCGCAGGGGAGAGATCGGTAATAGGTAATAAATGATAATGTATTTCCAACCAATATGAAACCCTACCTTATTATATTAAGCATTGCAGCAGTATTGCTGACTGCTTGCGAGCAAAGCAACGGAGTGACGAAACCCGTTGAGTTAAGACTTAGTCCCCAACAACAGGAAATGTTGCAAGTAAGCAACGACTTCTCCTTCAATCTGCTTCGCGAAGTTGTGGCAGAAGATTCTATGTCAGACAACATAGTCCTCTCGCCTCTTTCGGCAAGTATAGTGCTGGGAATGGTGATGAATGGCGCTGACGGGGAGACTCTGAAGCAGATGAAACAAGCACTTGGTTTCAAAGATTATCCGATAGAAGATATCAACGAGTATTACAACCTACTGATCGATGCTCTTCCCGCTCTTGACAAGACCAACAAACTGAAAATCGCCAATGCTATCTGGGCACAGGAGAATTTCCCGTTTGAAGATTCTTTCAAGAAAGTCAACAAAGAGTATTTCTATGCCAAAGTGGATAATGCAGATTTCAACAACAGCCGCACTGCTGACATTATCAACCGTTGGGCAGCACACAACACCAACAATCTGATAAAAGAAGTGGTCTCGCCTGAGGACTTGAGGAGTGTAGTCATGCTTCTTGCCAATGCTCTGTATTTCAAAGGCATATGGAAGGAGAAGTTTGAAAAAAGCAACACCAAACCGCAAGATTTCACTACAGCAAATGGTGAGACTATAAAAGTTGATATGATGAATCAGAGGGAAGAGTTTCAGTATGCGGATATCGAAGGAGGTCAGTTGCTGAGAATGTATTACAAAGAATACAAATACTGCATGGATATTCTTCTCCCGGAAAAAGGCGTTAGTCTGAAGAAGATGATCGCAGATTTGAATGCAGAGCAATGGAATGAATGGATGCGGGAAATGGATACTTACAACGTAAAAGTAAGTTTCCCGCGATTGGAGGCCAGATACGAAAAGATTCTTAACGAGCCCCTTCAGAAGAGTGGAATAGTCGATGCTTTCAATCCTCTGACGGCCAATTTCAGCAAAATGAGTACGGAAGCATTGTACATTTCGCTGGCAAAACAATTATGCTATATGAAAGTGGACGAAGAAGGCACAGAAGCAGCTGCAGTAACAGTAATAGGCGTGAAAAACGCAGCAGAACCCTTTATTGATCGAAACCGTGAGTTCATTGCTGACAGACCATACCTGATGGTTATTCGCGAGAAGCAATATGGAACAATTCTGTTCACTGCAATGATAGGAAAACCATAAAAAGTAATAAGTAATAGGTAAAAAGTGATAATGCAATCAAAAATCACAATTCCACAGTTACACAATTAACCAATTCCACAATAAGAACATGAACAACGGAAAAGAAGTATGCAAGCGTCTGAAACAAGTAAGGCGTGAGATAGCAGATGCCAACGAGATCCGTCTCGTGCAGGAAGAATGCAAACACCAAGGTGACTGTATGGGTACTTGTCCGCGTTGCGAACAAGAAGTGCAATACCTCGAAAGAGAACTCTCGAGCCGTCGCCGACTCGGAAAAGCAGTGAGTATAATAGGTATTGCAGCAGTAACGGGAACTTTGGCATTATCTTGCAACGGTTATCCTGTACACGGAGGTGATCCTTATGTACCAGATCCTTTAGAAGGTGATCCAGTTGTAGAAAACGACAGCATTCCGAATGACAGTATTCCTGAGGATTATGTTACTGCAGGAATAGCACCTGAATAATGATTTTCATTTTACGAAAGACGATGAAAGCAAAGACCTTATTCATATTAGCTGTTGCAGCGATGATGATGGGATGTAATGGTGAGACTCTTCAGGATGAGAATTTCACCATTCAGGTGAGCAATATCCAGTCGCGACAAGTAAGTGTAAAAGTAACTCCTTCCAACAAAAAAGCATACTATTATTGGGATATAGAAACCGCAGAGAGATTTACACAATTGAAAGATACAATAGGTGAGTACTACCTTCATCTGTGGGAATGGGAATTGGAATATGTTAAACCGATGGAAGGTGAAGGGGAAAATGACGAAGACTACAGATACAGGACTTTAGAAGACTATCTGTCTCAAGGTATTGACAATGAGCCGGAATTTGATGCACTTATGCCGGAAACGAAATATGTCGCATTTGCATATTATACTGACGAGAATTATCATGCAGGCAAAATCACCGCTCTCGAATTCACCACTGCCAAAGCAGAGATAGAGAAAGATATGATAGTTTGGTTTGTTCCCAAAAAAGACATGCTGAATATCAGTATTAGCTTGATAAGTTACGACGAGTTATTCTTCGGATCTGTTTCCACTAAAGAACTTGGTTCTACACCTATAAAAGAATATGCAGAGAAGTACTTCAGCAACAATATCGCTACTGCCAAGACATTGAAACCCGAAGGACTTTTCTATATAACCAATGAGCCCATTCCTGATCAAGATACTGAATGGTTTGCTTGTTCTTACTTTGGCAAGTCAAGAACATCAGAATGGTTCTTCTATCACACACCTGTAAAATAATATCGCGATATGAAAAATCTAATCAAAACGATTTTTGCATCAGCAGTTATTCTGCTTATGATGGCATGCAATAGTAACGGAGTAATAAATCCGAAAGTACTGAGACTCAATCAGCAGCAAGAAGAGATGCTGCAAGTAAGCAACGACTTTTCCTTCAATCTGCTTCGCGAAGTAGCAGCAATAGAAGAAAAAGAAAACATCGTGCTCTCACCGCTTTCAGCAAGTATCATGCTCGGAATGGTGATGAATGGAGCAGACGGTGAAACACTGAAGCAGATGAAGCAAGCACTCGGCTTCAAGGATTATCCGATTGAAGACATCAACGATTACTACAACCAACTGATCGATGCTCTTCCTGAACTTGATAAGACCAACAAACTGAAGATTGCAAACTCTATCTGGGTACAACAGGAGTTCCCGATATATGACTCTTTTAAGAATATCAACAAAGAGTACTTCTATGCCAAAGTGGATAATGTGGATTTCCAGAGTTCAGGTAAAGTCGTTCAGCAAATCAACAGGTGGGCAGCACAAAACACCAACAACTTGATTAAAGAGGTGATAAAAGAAAACGAAATCACCGATCAAACTATTATGATTCTTGCCAACGCGCTCTACTTCAAAGGCATCTGGAAGGAGAAATTCACTAAAAGCGATACACAGAAACGCGATTTCCTCCTTGCAAACGGCAAGACAGTTGCAGTAGATATGATGCAGCAGACAGAAGAATTCCGCTATGCCGATGTAGAAGGAGGCAAACTGCTGGAGATGGACTATAAAGAAGGCAAATACTGCATGGATATTCTGCTGCCTAAAGAGGGCATAACTCTCAAACAGATGATCAGCAAACTTAATTCTGAACAATGGAATCAATGGATGGGAAACATGAGGACATACGAAGTAGACGTGCGTATTCCGAAGATAGAAGTCAAATACGACACCAATCTCACAGACCCGCTGAAAAGCACCGGCATGGATTTGGCTTTCAATCCCATGGCAGCCGATTTCAGCAAGATGAGTGAAATAGGATTATATTTGAGATTAGTAAAACAATTCTGCTATATGAAAGTGGATGAAGAGGGCACAGAAGCAGCTGCTGTCACTTGGGGAGTCATGGATAAAGCAACGGCAGCACCCTTCGAACCTAAAACATTCTATGCAGATCGACCGTATCTAATGGTGATACGAGAGAAACAATACGGCACAATACTGTTTACTGCAGCGATAGGGAATCCGCAATAACACCTCTCCCCATCCCTCTCCCAAGGAGAGGGTGTTGCTATGCAGAGGAAAACCAATTTGATGATTGGAAGATTATTCGTATCTTTGCATGCAAAATCAAAAATACAAACTCCTATGAAAACAAAGACATTATTTATATTTGCAATTGCAGCGGTGATGATCGGTTGCAATGGCAATGGTGTATTGGAACCTAAGACATTGAAACTCAATTCGCAACAGCAACAGATGCTACAAGTGAGCAATGATTTTTCTTTTGACTTGCTTCGCGAAGTGAGAGCAATAGAAGAGAAAGAGAATATTGTTTTGTCGCCATTGTCTGCAAGTTTTGCATTCGGTATGGTAATGAATGGAGTAAACGGAAAAACTCTAGAGGAGATTCAGAATGCTCTAGGTTTTGAAGATGATTATTCCATTGAAGATATCAATGAGTATTACAAAGAGTTGCTCAGCAAACTTCCTTATCTTGACAAAAGCAACACTCTCAAGATTGCTAACTCCATTTGGGCACAAGAAGAGTTCGAGTTTTATGATTCATTTATCAAAACCAACAAATATTATTTCTCTGCCCAAGTGGAGAATATTAATTTCAGAGACAGCAAAAATTCAGCAGAGAAGATCAACCGTTGGGCAGCACAAAACACTAACAATCTGATAAAAGAAATAGTACAGCCAAAAGACATAGCGAATATGGTAATGATACTTGCCAATGCGTTGTATTTCAAGGGAAAATGGAGCTCACCGTTTAAAGAAGAGTAC
>JAEEGL010670716.1_pt1 | contig 25821 bp, 24 predicted proteins | sample 9134231 | NCBI WGS metagenome assembly JAEEGL01 (sample SAMN16246548, study PRJNA631951) | gut metagenome | biome: gut microbiome; feature: rumen; material: fiber-attached | host: Bos | place: Iran: Karaj | collected 2018-10 | reverse complement strand
CGTTCTGAAGAACGTTTCCCTGTATGCCAAACCTGGACAGAAGATCGCCTTTGTCGGCTCCACAGGCGCCGGAAAAACGACCATAACGAATCTGATCAACCGCTTCTACGATGGTCAGGAAGGCTCAATTACCTATGACGGCATCGACATCCGCGACATCCGCAAGTATGACCTCAGAAACTCTCTGGGCGTTGTCTTACAGGATACCAACCTGTTTAGCGGAACGGTCATGGATAATATCCGTTACGGCAATTTGGAAGCTACTGATGAAGAGTGCATTGAGGCTGCCAAGCTGGCTAATGCCCATGGCTTCATAAAGAGACTTCCGGATGGCTACAATACGATGCTGACGGCTAACGGCACCAATCTGTCCCAGTGGCAGAGACAGTTACTGAACATTGCCAGAGCAGCTGTCAGTGACCCTCCTGTTCTGATCCTTGACGAAGCTACCTCCTCAATCGACACACATACTGAGAGAAACATTGAGAAGGGCATGGATAAGCTGATGCAGGGCAGAACGGTATTCGTCATTGCCCACCGCCTGTCAACGGTACGCAACTCCAATGCCATCATCGTGCTTGAACACGGTGAGATCATTGAAAGAGGTGACCACGATGACCTGCTGGCACAGAAAGGACGTTACTATAAGCTGTATACAGGTACAGCCGAACTTGACTAAAATAAAAAATGCCGGAAATTATATTCCGGCATTTTATTTTTCCCTGATCATGAATACATCATTTTGGGTTATCACGATGTCCATCAGGATATCGTGTTCTTCCGTTTCTATTTCGTCGGTTATGTTTTCACTGTAGCACAGACACACTTTCAGAAAACGTGCACCGGACATAAAGCAGTCATAATAGCCTTTGCCATGCCCTAAACGTCTTCCGTCAGAGCCAGCCTTCACACAGGGGATGATAGCCAGATCGATATTCTCTTTTTCTACGGTTTCTGATCCCAGTGGTTCTCTGATGCCATACGCTCCTGTCTTAAAGGCTGAAAGAGAACTGATTACCACGGCATCCATCTGCGGAGCTTTTCCGCAGCGGGGAACACATACTTTCTTTCCCATTCTTAACGCTTCCGCTATTATGGCATCTGTCTCAGGTTCATCTGCGGTACTAAGATATATGAATAAGGTATGAGCGTTTTTAAACTCTTTGAGGGTTGTAACGGAACTGAAAATAGCTGAATCGGCATCAGCTTTGTTAGTGATCTCTTTCTTTTGTCTGCGCAGTTCTTTCTTATTCATGATTGAAAAATCCCACGGATGTGGGATGTATTGTTTTATTCTCCTATCAGCATGTAGTAGAACTCTTCGTATGTCCAGCTGAGTCTGCTGATCATACGTGAGTTGAGCTTATTAACATAGCGGTACTGATAAGGTATATAGGAGTAACCTGTGATAAAGTCACGGTCCTTTGGATAACGAAGGATAAAACCATATAATGAAGCATTTTCTTCAAGCCACTGGGCTGTTTCGGTTCCTTCCAGATTGTAGATGGAGGTTCCTTTTTCCGTAACATTGACAGCCATTCCGGTCTGATGTTCACTGTATCCGGCTCTGGCCAGGAAAGTATCGATGATGGTGTTCTCCTCATCAACTTCCGTCAGTTCCGCAAGAGTTGATTCATAGAGCTCCTGCTGGGCACTGAAAGGAATATAGCCATCCTGAATTATAAGTCTTTCAGTGTGGCTCTGCAGATAGGCATCAGCCATTTCCTTGAAGGCTGCGAGCACTTCTGCGTTGACAGGTGTATTGCTGCCGCGGTATTCGGCATCGATGCTGACTAATTCCGGCGGCTGGTAGTCATCAGACAGGCGGTGCTGCTTGTTAACCAGAACATAGAACGGATCCGGTGATGTTACAACAACGGAATTGTTGTAAAGGTCGGAATAGTTAATGCTTGAAGGAATGTCCTTGCCGGCATTGACGTTTTCAATTATCCTGGTGTTTTCGTATGAAGCGTATCTGTTCTTATACCAGAGATACCGTGGGGCGTTCTCAAGTTTGAACCCTTCAGTCTGGATAAGTTCTTCCAGTACTTCGAAATAGCGGAACGAAGCAATGAACTCACTGAGGTCATCGTCGTAATTGTCGTGTACATAATCGATGAATGAATATGTATATCCGGCATTTGCCAGCTTTATGTAGCAGTCTAAGAAACGCTGGTTATAGACAGGAGATACCAGAAAATGCTGAAGGAAGCTTTTCGGAACCTGCTCCACAGCCTTATAGGCACTCTGCAGATCATATCCGTGTTCCTTTATTTTAATGAATGTCTCCAGATCCGGAATTCTGTCCATGAACACCAGACTCAGCATTTCCTCATTGCTGAGAATGCTGTGCAGCTTTGAAAAGTCATCATATGTGTATTTCTTTGCCAGGTCATTAATGTCTCTGGTGACATCTTCGTCGCTTTCAAAAAGTATGTAGTAGTCAAGATTGTCCCTGTCAAAAGCATCACTGCTGAGAGCCTTCAGAAGAGCAGGGTTGTAGGTCTGCACCTTGTCCTGGATCTCATACTGCTTGAAACGGGCAATCTGCTCGGTTGTGTAACCCAGACCTTTCAGATGATGGTCCATAATGAAAACCACTGCGATGACAGCTGATACGATGACGATCAGTATTGAAAATATGATGGCCTGGAAAGTTGATCTTTTCATTCAGAAACTCCTTTGAACAAACTATAGGGATAACTGTCCGGCAGAGGGGATGCAAAATGCATTTCCTGCTTGCTGACAGGATGTGTGAAACTTAATTCGCTGGCCCACAGGGCAATCTGCTGCCCGGGGTGCGCTGTTTTATTATAGCGCTGATCACCCCAGATTGGAAAGCCGTGAGAGGCACATTGTACTCTTATCTGGTGGGAACGGCCTGTATGAAGGTTTACTTTTATAAGGGAAAGACCTTCTACGCAAGCCATTACTTCATAGTCCAGTATGGCTGGCTTGCCGTGTTTTTCATCCGTTACCGTAACGGTGTTGGTTGACTGATCCTTGGTCAGGTAATCCTTAAGGGTGCCTCGCTTTTCAGAAGGTGCTCCCTGGACTACAGCCATGTATGTTTTGTGGAAATCACGTTCACTGACTGCTCTGGACAGTCTTGACGCTGCCTTGGAAGTTCTGGCAAAGACCATTACACCGCCGACGGGTCTGTCCAGGCGGTGAACAAGTCCCAGGTATACATTACCCGGTTTGCTGTACTTTTCCTTAATATATTCCTTCAGCATTGATAACAGGTCGGGATCCTTGCTGTCATCAGCCTGAACAGGAGTATTAACAGGTTTCTCCACAACCAGTATGTGGTTGTCTTCGTACAGTATCTGCATTATCTTTCAAACCTTCCGGAAATGCCGCATGGCAAAACCATATTGCTGCCTTTCATCGGCAAGCCCAATTCGACGGAATAAACCTTGCCGTCAGGGTAGCGTGAAAGAACATGTCTTGAGATCAGGTTTGTCAGTACTATCGGTGAAAAGCCGGTGGTATACCCGTTAACAAGGTAGGCAACAGGATCGTCGGACAGAAGGGCAGAAGTTTCTTTTATCAGGGTTTCCAGCTGGTCCTCGAGTTTCCAGAGTTCCTTGTTGGGGCCTCTGCCGTAGCTTGGAGGATCCATGAGAATGATGTCATATCTATGACCTCTGCGCTGTTCACGTTCCACAAACTTAAGGGCATCATCTACTATAAAGCGGATCGTACGGTCTTCAAGATGGTTCAGAACCATGTTTTCCTTTGCCCAGTTTACCATGCCCTTGGCTGCGTCAACGTGTACCGTTTCCTCACAGCCGGCTTTCGCTAAGGCCATGGTGGCGGCACCGGTATAGCCAAACAGGTTCAGAGCCTTCAAAGGCCTGTTGCTGTATTTTACCTGTTCCATCAGCCAGTCCCAGTTGGCTGCCTGTTCCGGGAACAGACCGGTATGCTTGAAATTGGTCGGTGAAACCTTAAAGACAAGATCCTTATAACTGACAGTCCAGTATTCAGGCAGCTGCTTACGGAATTCCCAGCTTCCGCCGCCCTGAGAAGATCTATGGTAAATGGCATCGTATTTCTGCCATTCTTTCATATTGCGCTTCTGCCAGATGGCCTGTGGATCAGGGCGTACCAAAACAATGTCGCTCCAGCGCTCCAGCTTGTCTTTATCGCCTGCATCTATCAATTCATAATCTTTCCAGTTGTCTGCCAGTTTAATCATAATATATAATGTCCTTCATCAAATTATAACATGAATGCTGGGGTTTTGCCGTAAAACTACCGCACACGTGATATAATATGAAAGGTGATAAAAGTGGAAAAATACCTACAGTCGTTAAATGAAAGCCAGTTAAAGGCAGTCACTACAAACAGCCAGTATGTCAGAGTAATCGCTGGTGCCGGATCAGGAAAAACGCGTGTGCTTACCACACGCATTGTTCATGTGGTTAAAAGCTGGGGTGTTGATCCAAGAAAGATTCTGGCCATAACCTTTACCAATAAGGCCGCCAATGAAATGCGTACACGTATCAATGCGGAAATCGAGGCTGAGGCAGGAAAACTCCATGTATCGACCATTCATTCATTCTGCGTAACCATACTGCGCCGTGACATCAAGCATTTAGGTTATCCTGTCAATTTTACCATTCTTGACCAGGATGACCAGAAGTCCATTGTCAAGGAATCATTCAAGGCGCTTTCGCTTGACAGCAAGTCTTTCAGTGTCAATGCGCTTCTGGAATACATTGCCGGCATGAAATATGCCGAAATAGACGGTGATGAAGCCATGAAGAGAGCCCATAACAGAAGAGAGGAAGATAAAGCCAGAATATATGCGTTCTATCTGAGACGCCAGCATGAACTCTACGCTTTGGACTTTGACGATCTTCTTCTGTGGACTGTAAGGCTCTTCAGAACACACGCTACAGTAAGAGAGTATTGGCAGAAACGCTTCCAGTTCATTCTCGTGGATGAGTTCCAGGACATTGACAATACGCAGTATGTACTTATAAGACTGCTTTCAACAGAGAATACCTATATCTATGTCGTCGGTGACCCTGACCAGACCATCTATACCTGGAGAGGCGCCAATATCAACATCATCATGAACTTTGAATATGATTTCAAACCGTGTGAGACCATCGTGCTGGAGCGCAACTACCGTTCGACCAAGACCATACTTAACGCTGCCAACAGTCTGATAAAGTTTAACCGTAACAGAGTCGAAAAGAATCTGTATACCGAGAACGAAGAAGGAACGATGATCGTTCACTACAGAGCGACCAGTGAGGATGCTGAAGCTCAGTTTGTGGCCAGAAAGATACTGGAGCACATAAATAGCGGCGGTGATTACAGTGACTGTGCTGTCTTATACCGTTCCAACTATATATCCCGTGCTTTTGAAAAGTGTTTTATGGATTATAAGATCCCTTATATTCTTTATGGTGCCGTGAGGTTCTTCGAAAGAAAGGAAATAAAGGATGCTCTGTGTTATCTCAGAATGCTGGTGGCAAGAGATGACCTGTCTTTTAAGCGAATCGTTAACGTGCCTAAAAGAGGCATAGGAGACAAGACCGTTGATGTTATTCTGGAGGAAGCCAGAGCCAGCGGTACTACCATGTTTGAAGCCGCCAGAACCGTTACATTCTCGCCAAAGACCAGAAAAACCCTGGATGACTTCATCGCCAAGGTTGATGACTGGTCAGCACGCAGTACACAGCTGACACCTGAGCAGTCTCTGCAGATGGTATTGGATGAGAGCGGCTATCTCAGCATGCTGGAGAATTCCGAGGACTCCGCCGATCTTGAAAGGGTGGAGAATATCAAGGAACTCATAAATGACATCAATGATTTCTGCAAGAACAATCCTGAAGCAACACTGGATGAATATCTCCAGTTTATCGCACTGTACATGGACATTCAGTCTGACCGTTCCGGCAACAGTGTTTCCATGATGACCGTACATTCAGCCAAGGGCCTGGAATTTGATAACGTCTTTGTGGTTGGCTTATGTGACGGCGTATTCCCGTCAGACCGCAGCATGGAAGAAGGACTGAAAGGCCTTGAAGAGGAAAGAAGACTTGCCTATGTAGCCTTTACCAGAGCCAGAAAGAATCTGTTTTTAACCGAAAGCATGGGCTATAACTTTGCTTCATCTTCCAGCAAGGTCCCGTCACGTTTCCTGGATGAGGTGGATGAGGCATATATCCAGACTGCCGGTGTCCGTCCGCAGATTGAAAAGGTGAAAACATTTGATGAGGACGATGAATTTGAACATGTTGTAAAGGTTAAGAGAAAGCCTTCCGATATCAGAGCAGGGGACCTGGTAGAACATGATGATTTCGGAGAGGGCGTGGTCATTTCCGTTAACGGGAACTTTGGCGACATACTCTTTAAATATCCTTATAACCTTAAGACACTGTCTCTGAATTTCCCCAAGCTTCATAAGAAGAAAAAAGAGTCATAATTCTTAAAAAATAAAAAGAGTAGTCAAAACGTCCATTATTATGTAAAATGTTATGGAGGATGTGATTTTATGGCAATTGTTAAGAAGACAAAAAAGAAATCCGAGAAGACAACAGAAAGCGTCAAGGCAGATGCTTCTTTAAATAAGACAAAGGAAATGGCGACAGTTAAGGCTGATGATGCTGCCAAGCCGGCAACACATAAGGCTGTCAAACAGGTTAAAGTAAAGAAAAACAGAAAGCTCGGCTTCAACTGGTTTTTCTGGACCAGCTTCATAGTACTCCTGATTCCATGCATCTACTTTGTTTATCTTCTCATGCAGGCTCAGCAGGAGACCAACGTTCCGATTATCGGCAACCGCATAAAGAACAGTGTTGAGTCTGAAATCCCGGCACAGAATGTTGCCGCCATCGAAAGCAAGGTCAAAGCCCTTGACGGTGTTGAAAAAGCCACTGTCAATCTGAAGGTTGAAACACTGCGTATTACGGTTGATGTCAGAGATGACATGACAGCAGAACAGATCGAAGAACTGAACATGACCATCTACGGCATTATCAATGAGGAACTGCCGATTGATGTTTATTTCACTCAGCACTATGATTACAAACAGTATGATCTGGAAATCACTTCATACAACTATCTTGAAGGTGAAGGCAGAATAATCATAGTTACCAACAAGAACTCGCTGATGGAAGAACCCCGCAATCAGGTGCTCACCGTAGCCGTCAATCAGGAAGTCGCTGATGAGATCAGAAACAGCAGCGAAGAAGAACTCAACAAGGACAAAAACGACGGTGATATCTCTGATGCTCCTGGAGCAGAAGGCTCTGAAGACGCAGATGATGACGGAAATGAATAAGAATCAGCATTTCACGGGAACCTGTACAGATTATACATTTGATGGATTAGGTATCGTTAAAAACGATGCCTTTTGCGTTTTTGTGAAGGATATGATCAAAGGTGAAACCGGTGAGATAGTCGTGACGGCAGTCCGTAAAGACTATGCTTACGGCAGACTGCTTAACCTGACGCAGGCAAGTCTGCAGAGAGTGGAGCCTCCCTGTGATGTCAGCAGACCATGCGGCGGCTGTCAGCTGCAGCACATGAGCTATGACGAGCAGTTAAAAATGAAGCATGACCATGTTGAACAGGTTATAAGACACATTGGCAAGTGTGACTGTGAGGTTCTGCCCGTTTTGCCATGCGCAGATACATCCGGCTATCGTAACAAGGCCATGATGCCTGTCAGAATGGACAAAGAAGGAAAGCTTCAGATAGGCTTTTACCGTTACAACTCCCACGACATCATTCCTTTTGACCACTGTGTTCTGCAGAGTACTAAAACCAATGAGCTGGTCAGAAGTGTTAAGAATAACCTGCCCGAATATGCGTTTGCTGCCAATGTAAAACATCTGATGATCCGTGACTTTGACAAAACGGGAGAAATGATGCTGGTTCTGGTGACGGATTGTGAGAAAGTTGAAGGAATTGAAGAATTTGCTGAAAAGATCGTTAAGGAAAACCCTGGAGTCGTAAGTGTCATTCAGAACATCAACCCTCTGGATACCAATGTTGTCCTTGGAAAAAAGGAAAGGGTAGTATACGGGAAGTCATATATTCAAGACATTTTATGCGGCTTGAAGATAAACATTTCTTCAAGAGCATTCTATCAGGTCAACCGTTTACAGACGGAAGTCCTCTATAATAAGGCTCTTGAACTGGCCAATCTGAAGAAGGATGACCTTTTGCTGGACCTGTACTGCGGAACAGGGACCATTGGCCTTGCCGCCAGCAGCAGAGTGCGTAAGGTTATAGGTGTTGAAATAGTTCCTGAGGCAATAGAAAACGCAAAAGAAAATGCCAGGATAAATGGCATTACCAATACTGAATTCATCTGCGGAGACGCCAAAAAAGTGGCTAAGGAGCTGTCTGAAAACCAAAGGCCTGATGTCATCGTTGTTGATCCCCCGCGCAAAGGCTGTGATGAAGCAACATTGGACAGCATCGTAATGATGAAGCCAGAGAGACTTGTGTATATCTCATGTAACCCGTCAACTCTGGCCAGAGATATAAAGCATCTGGAAAAAGATTATGTACCTGTTGTAATACAACCGGTAGATATGTTCCCGCATACTCCCCATTGTGAGGTAGTCACATTGATCACTCGAGCCGGGGTTGAGACTACGGAATTGATGTGAAAAAAGAAACAAATTGACAAATCAAATAATACAAGGAGAATGATGATTTATGAAGATTATACTGAAACCTATTGATGACACTAATCGTGAAGCGGTGCTGAAACTCACTGTACGCGAGGATCAGCCTTTCGTCGCGCCGAACGACGTTTCTTTGAGACAGGCCGATGAGGCCAACGCCGAGGATCCCGGCGTGGCGAGACCGTTTGCGATCTACGCAGATGATAAGCTCGTCGGTTTCTGTATGTTCGCCTTTGATCCGGAGGAAGAGGACCCGGACGACAGATACTGGCTCTGGCGCTTTATGATCGACAAGTCAGAGCAAGGAAAAGGCTACGGTCAAGCAGCGTTAGCCGAAATCATTAAGTACTTCCGCGACAATGGCGCTGATCAACTCTGGTTGTCCACTGAACCGGAGAATGAATGCGGTGTTCACGTTTACCATAAAGCAGGTTTTAAGGAAACCGGTGACATAGACGATGGAGAAGCCGTTTTTGCTTTAATGCTTTGACCTTCGGTTTGACGGAATAATTATATCAATCCGAATGCTCTGACCCAATTGGCCGACGGCGTATGCTCCACGAGGACGGTCGTGACAACAGCGTAGATAACGGCATTTTTATTCACGCTGTTGTCCCGAGGCATGTTGAGACGGTTGTTTTATTACGTCGGAAAACACATCAGAATTAAAAGAGGCGCTTTTATGAACGAAAAAAACAAGAACAATAAGAAAAGCAATAATGCATCCGGTCTTGCGATCGGTATGTGTATAGGCGTTGCGATCGGAACCGCAGTCGGGGCTGCAACAAATAATATGGGCTTGTGGATGCCTGTTGGCCTTTCGACGGGAATGTGTCTCGGATTGGCTTTAGGTCATAAAAGCGATGATAATGACGATGACGAAACGGACGATCAGGAACAGACATAAGTATTCCGGTCAGTTGAGCGAACAGATCAGATGTGAAAAAAGAAAGAAACAAACCGGCAAACGGCGATTTGCGGAGGAGAACATGAAATATAAAGGAATACTGATCGTTGTTAATGATTGCCGACGCGCTCTGAAGTTTTATCATGATTTGTTCGGGCTGCAGCTTGTGCGTGATAATGACGGTAACATGGAGCTGCCGGGAGGATTGTATTTACAGGAAACCGGATACTGGGAAAAATTCACGGGGAAACGTGTATTATCCAGGAACAACAGCACAGAACTGTATTTTGAAGAGGCTGATATTGAAGCTTTTGTTGAGAAGCTTGAAAAACTGTATCCGGATATCGAATATGTGAACCGGCTTATGACACACAGCTGGGGACAAAAGGTCGTACGATTCTATGATCCTGACGGCAATCTTATAGAAGTAGGGACGCCTGTCTGACACGGCGGAGATCTGTGATATGACAGAATAAGGTAAAAACGACCGGACAAACCCGAAAGGAAGGACATGTATGAAATACAGAAAAGACAGATACGGCAAGGAACTCTCGGTACTGGGATACGGCTGTATGAGATTTGCAAAAAAAGGCGCCTCCATCGATATAGACAAAGCGGAAAAGGAGATCCTGGCGGCGTTTGAAGCGGGTGTGAACTACTTCGACACGGCTTATATCTATCCCGGAAGCGAGGCGGCGATAGGCGAGATCTTCGAGAGGAACAACATGCGCGACAAGATCAATATAGCTACCAAGCTGCCTCAGTATTTGATCCGAAACCGCGCGTCGCTCGACAAATACTTCAACGAGGAGCTTTCGAGACTGCGCACCGATCACGTAGACTATTATCTGATGCACCATCTTACCGACGTCGCGATGTGGGAAAAGCTCAAAGCGGTCGGGATCCTTGACTGGATCGAAGAGAAAAAGAAAGCGGGAGCAATAGGGAACATCGGATTTTCATACCACGGCAACACGGATAACTTTCTGAAGATACTTAACGACTATGACTGGGATTTTTGCCAGATACAGTACAACTATCTTGACGACGTGTCTCAGGCAGGCGCGGACGGGCTGAAAGTCGCGGCGGCGAAAGGGATCCCGGTCGTGATAATGGAACCGCTGCGCGGCGGGAAACTTGTGAGTATGCTGCCCGATAAGGCGAAGCAGGCCATGAAAGACAGCGGCAGAGAATGGACTCCGGCAGAGTGGGCGTTCCGCTGGCTGTACGATCAGAAGGACGTCACCGTTGTCCTTTCGGGCATGAATTCTTTGGAAATGGTCGAGGAGAACTGCAGGATCGCGTCGGTGGCGGAAACGGGAGAGATGACCGGAGCTGATCGTGCCGTTATTGACAAAGTCAAAACAGCCATCCGCGAAAAAGAGAAGGTCGGATGTACCGGATGCAGGTACTGCATGCCGTGCCCGAAGGGAGTGGACATACCCGGCATCTTCCGCTGCTACAATGCGATGTATATCGAATCAAAGGGGCAGGGGAGATCTCAGTTCATTCAGACTGTAGGTCTCACAAAGGAGCCGGCCTTTGCGACGCAGTGCGTCGGATGCGGAAAATGCGAAAGTCACTGCCCTCAGAATATCCCCATCAGAGAAAAGCTTAAAGAGGCGGACAAGGCGCTCCGTCCTCTTCCGTATAAAATGGGTATAGGCATAGCGAGAAAATTCATGTTCAGAAAGCCGGCGCGTTCGAAAAAAAGCTGACCGGTCTTTGTGTTCCGCTGTCAGGCTTTCACCGTAGAGGATCGTATATCTTCTGCGGCACGCCGACTCTCGCATTTTGAGGAGAAAAGCAAATGGAATACATAATCGAAGATCTTACAAAAGAAGAAGCTGTATATATCGGCGAAAAGATCAATGAGATCGTGCCGAGTGAAGTGGATGCGGAAGAGGAAGAGTTCGTGCTCAAAATCGAAAACGAAGCCGGCGAGATCATTGGCGGATGTGTTGCCACGGCTTACGAATACCGCTGGTCGAGAGTGCTGCTTGACGACCTCTGGGTGGATGAACGCTATCGTCACAAAGGGATCGGCTCCATGATCCTCCGCGAGGTAGAGCGGATCGCGAAAGCAAAGGGGTGCAGAGTCGTTACGCTCGGCACCGCCAGCTATATGGCGCGTCCGTTCTACGAAAAACACGGCTACACGGTCTTTACGACACTCAAAAAGCCGAACGGTTATATCTGTTATTCGCTGGTCAAATACCTCGATAAGGAATCGACGGAATATATACCGTCAAACAACGGCGGCGCGCGGTTCAAGATCTCGTTCGGCAGCGAAGGCGACGCTGATGTCATTCTGAACGGCCTTGACGCATACAGCGATGCCTTTGAGCAAAAGTGCGAAAATATTGGCTTTTATAAAAAGCTTGTCGACAACGAAGGCAATTTTATCGCGGGCGTGATCGCGGACGCGGACAAAGGCGAAAGCGGTTTTGTAAATGCGCTGTTTGTCGAAGAGGCGTTGAGGTATCAAGGATTGGGCACGTATCTTTTGAAGGAAGCTGAGAAGTTCGCAAAGGAAAACGGCGCTTCTGTCGTTATGACGAACGCGGGCGATTGGAACGTCGAGTTCTTCAAAAAGAACGGCTATTTGCTCAGAGGCGAGCTTAAGGACGTTCCCAAAGGACACGATTGTTTTGAGCTCTACAAAATGATTTGAAGTTTTGCAGGCCATTTGAAACGGGAGGTACAGTGATATGAAACTTTCAGTTATATTTGAAGACAAACCCAAAAGATGGGGATTCAGAGGCGACCCGTATTTTTGGGACTATCTTAAAGAGAAAGCCGAAAAAATGGATATCGTTACGCCCGACGAACTTGAAAACTGGATAAAAGAGGAGTACTTATCGCTTTCCGGCAAGGAACTTACCGATGAATATATGGATTTCGCCGTAATAGAGCAGTTTGCTCACGGAGGTATGAGTTCCGGCGGCGTAGACAACGGATGGTGGACGGAGGAAGGCATCCCTCTGCTTAAAAGCAGACTGAGCGGGATCTGAAAGAAAGAGCCGAGGCATATGCCTCGCTGAAAGAGAATAAAGGTGCAATTATGGCTTCAAGCAAAGAATATCTTGGATTTATACTCGAGCAGCTTTCGGAGCTGCCGGAAATTTCGTACCGCGCCATGATGGGCGAATACATAATCTATTACCGCGGCAAGGTCGCGGGCGGGATATACGACGACCGCTTTTTGGTGAAAAACGTCCCATCCGCGTCCGCTCTGATGCCGGACTCGCAGCTCGAGATCCCGTACGAAGGCGGAACTCCGATGCTGCTGGTCGACGACGTGGAAAACAGGGAATTCCTGGCAGAGCTGTTCGAAGCGATGTATGACGAACTGCCGCAAAGCAAGAAGAAGGTCAAAAAATGAACGCTGTGCTTTATATTCACGGGATGGGCGGCAACGCCGGCGAATCCGCTTTTTACGCGCCGCTGTTCCCGGGGCGCGACGTCATCGGGCTCGATTACAAAACGTTTACTCCCCGGGAAACCGGCAAAGAGATAAAAGACGCCGTGGTATCGCTCAAAAAGCGCTACGCGGACGTTTTAGTCATAGCAAACAGCATAGGCGCGTTCTTTTTGATGCATTCCGGGACGAGCGGGCTGATATCGCGCGCGTATTTCATATCCCCAGTGGTCGATATGGAAAGCATGATAAGCGGTATGATGGCTCGCGCGGGCGTTGACGAAAAAGAACTCGAACAAAAGGGCGTGATCGAAACGGGCGAAGGCGCGCTTTCGTGGGAATACCTCTCTTATGTCAGGATCAACAAGCCGGTCTGGAACACGCCGACGTTTATCCTGTACGGCGGCGGCGACGAGACCGTCGCGTACGGCGACGTCAAACGGTTTGCCATGACTCACAACGCGCGTCTTACCGTTATGGAAGGCGGCGAACACTGGTTCCACACGGATGAGCAGATGCAATTCCTGCGCAGCTGGATGATAAGAAACGAAAACGGAGCAAAGGCAATGGAAGCGAGCGGCATAGTTATAAGGAACGAAAAAAAGGAAGAACAAAGGGAAGTAGAAGAACTCATAAGGGATTCTTTCTGGAACGTTTACCGTCCGGGATGTCTCGAGCATTACGTTATCCACGTCCTGCGCGGCGACAAAGCGTTCGTTCCCGAACTGGACCTCGTAATGGAAAAAGACGGCAGGATCATAGGGCAGAATATGTTTATGAAGACCGTTATAGAAAACGACGGCGGCGGAGTCACCGACGTGCTCACAATGGGGCCGATATGTATCGCCAACGACCTCAAACGCAAGGGCTACGGCAAGTTCCTTCTTGACCGTTCGCTCGAACTGGCAGCGGAAATGGGGTTCGGCGCCGTGCTGTTCGAAGGCAATATAAAATTCTACGGCAACTGCGGCTTCGATTACGCGCGCAATTTCGGCATAAGATATCACGATCTGCCCGAAGGCGCCGATTCTTCGTTCTTCTTGTGCAGGGAACTCATCCCCGGTTATTTAAAGGACGTGACCGGCGTTTATCAAACGCCTGAGGGTTACTACGTCGACGAAGACGCGGCGGAAGAGTTCGACAAGAGCTTTGAACCTAAAGAAAAACTGCGCCTGCCCGGTCAGCTTTTCTGATATAATAAAAGAAGGATATATTATGGAATTCGAAACCGAAAGACTCATACTCCGCGCCTGGGCGGATACCGACGCCGAGGAATGCTATAAATACGCAAAGGATCCGCGCGTGGGGTATCCCGCCGGCTGGCCCGCGCACAAAGATATCGAAGACACCGAACGCATCATACGCGATGTGCTTTCCAAGCCCGAAACGTACGCGATAGTGCTCAAAGAGACGATGCTACCGGTGGGGTGCATCAGCCTGATGTTCGGCGAACGGACCGATCTCGCCGAAAACGAAAACGAATGCGAACTGGGATACTGGCTCGGCGTTCCGTATTGGGGCAGGGGGATAATGCCCGAAGCGGTCGAAGCGATGCTGCGGCACGCGTTCGAGGATCTGGGCGCGGAAAAGGTCTGGTGCGGCTATTACGAAGGCAACGTCAAATCGCGCCGCGTTCAGGAAAAATGCGGCTTCAGCTACGTCCGCACGACTCCGGAAGTCGACGTACCCCGGCTCGGCGAAAAGCGCACCGGCCACGTCAACTGTATGACCCGTACCGACTGGGAAACGCGCGGAGTGGTGCTTTACAAACGGTTCGGCGCCGAACGGATCGAAGAAGTGAAAGCGATCTACGCGCGCGAAGGGTGGCAGGCGTATCTCGGCGACGACGAAAAGCTTGCGCGGGCGTTCGATAATTCGCTTTACATACTCGGCGCTTTCTGCGGCGGCAGACTCGCGGGGTTCGTCCGCTGCGTGGGCGACGGCGAGCACGTCCTGCTCGTCCAGGACCTTATCGTGGACCGCGCCTTCCGCGGCAGGAATATAGGCAAAACGCTTTTCAGTTCGGTAGCGGCGCGCTTTTCCGGAGCCCGGATGTTCTGCGTGTTCACCGATATCGGCGACGCGCGCGCCTGCGCTTTTTACCGCTCGTTTGGGATGGAACCGATAGACAGCGGAAATATGATAGCGTTTTTCAGAAAACGTTCGTCCTGAACGGAAGGCGCGAATATACTGTTATTGCTTGATTCTTTTAAGAAAGGAACGATGCGAAGTGCTTAACGGACTTTACGAGGGTCTTAACCCGGTCGCTGTAACGATAATATCCGTATCCATAATGCTTATCGGCGGCTTTGCGATGACGCGCCTCACGTCGCTGCTCCGGCTGCCGAACGTCACCGCGTATATCATAGTCGGCATTCTTATCGGGCCTTTCGGACTCGATCTGATACCCGAAAACATCATCGCGCACACCGACTTTTTGCCTGATATCGCGCTCGCGTTCATCGCGTTCAGCACGGCGGAATTCTTCCGCTTTTCCACGCTACGCAAGAACGGATTGAAGGTGCTGCTGCTGACGCTGTTCGAATCTATAGCGGCGTCGCTGCTCGTGTTCGTACTGTCGTATCTGATACTGGGGCTGAATATCGCGTTTTCGGTGGTCCTCGCGGCGCTCGCGGCGGCTACCGCGCCGGCTTCCACGCTTATGACGATCCGTCAGACCGGCGCAAAAGGCGAATTTGTCGAAACGCTTCTGCAGGTCGTGGCGCTTGACGATATCGTCGGGCTCGTCGCATACAGCCTTGCAGTTTCGGTCGCGGTCGCAGTTATTTCGGGCGGCGGGTTCAATATAGGCAGCGTGGGACTGCCGCTGCTCGCAAATCTCGGAGCGGTCGCGCTGGGCGCGCTGTTCGGATTTATTATGAAACTCGTCATCTCGAAGAGCAAATCCAGCGATAACCGGCTCATAATCGCGATCTCGCTGCTGTTCGCGTTCTGCGGCGTGTGTGCGATGATAGAGATATCGCCGCTGCTCGGATGTATGTCGATGGGCACCGTCTACATAAATATGACTGACGACGACAAGCTTTTCAAGCAGATCAACTATTTCAGCCCGCCCATACTGCTGCTTTTCTTCGTGCGCAGCGGGGTGTCTTTCGATTTAGGCGCGCTTTTCAGCGCGGGCGGCAATATAGGCGACACGCCGCTAATAATCATAGGAGTTTTGTATTTCTTCGTGCGTATCTTGGGCAAATATGCCGGCGCGTTTGCGGGCGCAGTCGTGACCAAGCGTTCCGCGCCGATACGTAATTATCTCGGGCTCGCGCTCATACCGCAGGCCGGCGTGGCGATAGGCCTCGCTTCGCTCGGCGCGCGCGCTTTGGGCGGGGGGTCGGGCATCGCCTTGCAAACTATAATCCTTTCTTCAAGCGTGCTTTACGAACTCGTCGGCCCAGCCTGCGCAAAGCTTTCGCTTTACCTTTCGGGTTCGTATTCCAATAAGATCGAAAACATCGTCCCCGTGGACGAAGCCGAGGCGAAAAGCAAAAACGAAGTTGAACTGCTCATAGAACGTATCAACGTGATAAGAAAAGAGCTTCCTCAGGAAAATCCCGCCGAAAAGGCGTTTACCGAAGCGGCGGAAAACTACGATTTGTATTACCCCAATCAAAGAAAAAGAACAGGTAAAAGAAGGAGGTAAATATTATGGATATCATAGGAAAACTGCTCGGCGAATGGTCTCTGGAGCTTAACGTCTGGTCCGTGCTTTTCAGGGTGTGCGTTTCGCTTTTGCTTTCGGCGATGATCGGCTGCGAGCGTTCGAGCAAGCGGCATTCGGCGGGACTTCGGACGTTTATAGTCATATCGCTCGGCACCACTTTCGCAATGCTCATCGACGTGTATCTGCGCGAACGGTTCGAGACCGGATGGTTCCTCATTTCTGCGGCGTCGGTCGTGGCTATCGCGCTCATCACCACAAATTCCATTTTGTTCAGCTCGCGCAATCAGATACGCGGACTCACGACTTCCGCCGGACTTTGGGCGGTCGGACTTCTGGGACTTTCCGTCGGCGCCGGACTTTATACCGTCGCGGCGATAGGATTTTTCGCGGTGCTGATAAGCCTCGCCTGCTTCAACGGATTTGAAAAATATCTCAAAAACCGTTCGAATCATTTTGAAGTGCATCTCGAACTCACCAGCAGCACGTACTTAAAGGAATTCATCGCCACCATCCGCAAGCTCGGGCTAATCATAGACGATATAGAATTCAACCCCGCGTACGTCAATTCGGGGCTCAGCGTCTATACTATCTCGCTCACCGTGGGCAGTCCGGAGCTCAAAAAGTACAAGACGCACAAAGAGATCATCGAAGCCATTTCTTCCATAGATTACGTTTATGATATCGAGGAGCTGAACGCATAAGCGTTCAGCTTTTTCTTCGCCTGTATTTTGCTTATTTTTTAACAATATGCAAATTTTTGCGCATTTCGTTTACAAACGCTTTCGTTTGTTGTATAATCGCAACGGAGGCGAAAGCATAGCATGAGAAAAAAGTTATCCGTATTTCAGATATCGGCGCTCGCCGTGGCTTTGTCGTCATTGCTGCTGTCTGTAATGCGCGTGATAGTCTTAAAGAACAACATTGAGATCAACGAGACCGAGACCGCAGGTCAAAGCGTCGTTTATTACATAGCGCGCAATTCCGAAACGGTCGTGTTTCTGGTCTTTACCTGCTGCTTCTTCGTCGCTTTCGCCGCTTTGGCTTTCGTGCTCGGCAAAAAAGCGAACTCGTTCATATCGTTCGATTCGTCTCCCGCCGTGTTCGCTTCCTCGCTCTGCGGCTTTATGTTCCTTTCCACGGGACTTTATTATTCCTACCAGTATGTGACCGGAAACGGCGAGCTTTCCAAGTTCGTCATATCGCTCGCGATGGTCGCTTCTTCGGCGATGTTTTTGAATATGGCGCTGCAGAAAGAAGGCAAACAGCGCAAGAGCGTGCTTTATCTGCGCTTTGTCGTATGCGGTTACGCCATCCTGCGGCTCATACTCGAATTTATCGAGCAGAACCGTCGACCGACTAATTCCGCCTCCGCTTTCCATATCATAAGCCTTATAGCGTTTATGCTGTTCATTGTGTACGATTCCAAGACCGAATTCAGCCAGGCGTCGATGCGGCCGTATCTCGCGTCGGGGTATTCGTGCATACTGTTTATGCTCATATACGCGATCCCCAACCTCGCGATAACGCTTTTATACAAGCAGATCGATCCGTACATACTCTTTTCCGCCGCCGACATATCGCTTGCGTTTTACGCGTTTTCACGCGTGTTTTCGGTGTGCAGGGTTTGTCAAAAAGACTAAGCGCAGCTTCTTTCAAAGGCATTTTTTGCATATATTTGCAGAAAATGCTTTTTTTATGCACGCGATATTGACATTTGTATATTCTGTGGTATAATCAACGGTAATAATAAAACGGCCGCCCGTATAAGGCGCGCCGGAATTTTAAAAAGGAAGGTGAAAGCGATGAAACGCGTTCTTACGATCCAAGATATTTCCTGCGTGGGCAAATGCTCGCTCACTGTCGCTTTGCCGATAATTTCGGCGATGGGAGTTGAGACTGCGGTGCTTCCGACTGCCGTGCTTTCCACACACACGCAGTTTTCGGGCTTTACGTTCCGCGACCTTACGGACGATATGATCCCCATAGCTGATCATTGGCAAAAAGAAAACCTGACCTTTGACGCCGTATACACGGGCTATCTCGGGTCCGAAAGGCAAATAGATATTGTCGCCGATATTTTCGGCAGATTCGGCGGTGGAGAGACAAAGATCGTCGTCGACCCCGCTATGGCGGATAACGGCGTGCTTTACAAAGGGTTCAAGCCCGAATTCCCGGCGGCGATGTTCAAGCTCTGCGGCAAAGCTGATATAATCCTGCCCAACCTTACCGAGGCCGCGTTTATGCTCGGCGTGCCGTACCCCGGCGAAAACTACGATGAAGCGTATATTCGCAAAATGCTGGTCGACCTCACTTCGTCCGGCGCGCGCGTCAGCGTGCTTACCGGCGTCTCGTTCGAAAAAGGCAAGCTCGGCGTTATGGCGTACGATTCCGCCGCCGGCGAATATTTCAGCTATTTCGCAGACAGGCTGCCCGCGGCTTTCCACGGCACCGGCGACATTTTCGCTTCGGCGTTCACGGGCGCGCTTTCCGGCGGTATGAGCGTGGAGGATTCGCTCAAAGTGGCTGTGGACTATACCGTGGAATGTATAAGAGTCACGCTCGAATCCGGTTCCGAATGCTGGTACGGCGTGGAATTCGAAAAGTGCATCCCGTTCCTCGTTAAGCGCATCTCCGGCTGATCTTTTTTCGCGGCTTGCGCAACACACATAAAAAACTTGCGTTCCTCGACTCAAAACAGTCGGGAACGCTTTTTTGTCCCCGATTTAACGAAGGCGAAAAAGCGGTGCGATTGACAAAGCGTATTATATTCGGTATAATAAAAAAGAAAAATATTTTTGAAAAATGAACCTTTTTGATTTCAGTTTCGTTATATCGTACGGATCCACCCCACAAGGAGTTAAAGATGACCGGTACCGAGCTCGAAAAAATCATTGAAGAATACGGTGGAACGCTGTCGCGTTTTTGCTACGGACTTTGCAAAAACGAGCACGACGCGCAAGATCTTTTTCAGGACACCTGCGAAAAGCTGTTGAAAAGCAAGTTTTCCGCCGGAACTTCCGCACAGACGCGATCGTTTGCGCTTTCCGTGTGCCTTAACGCGTACCGCGACAGGTACCGCGCGCGTAAGCGCGCCGCCGAACTGTTTTCCGGCGCGCTGCCCGACGAGTATTTTGCGCGCATACCCGAAAAGACCGCGGACAAAAGCGAATACGACGCGCTGTACAAAGCGATAGGAAAGCTTTCGTATAAGCACCGGGCGGTCATTGCGCTTTGCTATTTAAAGGATCTTACGATTCAAGACGCCGCTTCCGTGCTTAAAGTCCCCGTCGGCACCGTGAAATCGCGCTTGAACAAGGCAAAACGATTACTGAGAGAGGAAATGATAAAGAATGAAAAATGAAGACCGTATCGACGAGCTCTTGCGAACAGAAGAGAATATTGAATTTGATAAAACTTTTGTTTTCCGCGCGCCGGACGCAGCCGAAAGCAGCGTAAACGCGCGCCGTACCAAAAGATCGCTCGCGGCGGCTTCTGCAATACTTGCCGTCGTTATCGCCGCTGGTGTTGCGGTGTTCGCGTTCCGCCCGTGGAATAAACGCGTTGGCGATGAGATCGCGGACGAAAGCAGCGGTTCGAGCGTTCAGGTGATAGAAGGGAATGATTCAAAAGATAAAGAAGGGAACAGCGATCCCGGATCCGGTCCCGAATCCGTCGATATAAGCGAGCCTGTATCCGAGCCCGTATCGGAAGAAGAGCCGAGCAAGCCCGACGCGGGCGTATACGTCGAGATCCCCGAATGGTACGCTCCCGGCAATCTTTTCGTAAAGACCGTCACCGTGGAGCCCGTTCAGGCGCTGTCGCCCGCGTTTGTCCCCGCCGTGCAGGCGCAGAACCTTGCGCTCGATCTGGTTTCCGGACCTCGGAACATAGTCGGCAGCCGCTATCTGGACGTCACCGGCCTGCTCGCTTCGAGCGAGCATAAGAATCACGGATGGGTGTTCTACGATACCGAAAAAGGCGAAGTCGTCTGTTACGAATGTATCGTAAAAGAGCTTATCGCCGATTCTATCGGTCCGAACGACGTCATAGCGATAGATAACGTCACTACTTGCGATCTCCTGTCTTTTGCGCTCGTCAGCCGCGCTGACAGTACCGTAAAACAAAGGTGGATATACGATTTCCGCACGTCTCAGCTTCGCGAGACGCCGGTGATTTCCGAAAGTCTGGGGACGTTTACGCTTTCTCCCGACCTCTGCCACGCGGCGGTGAACGTTTTCACCGCTTACGACGGCGTGGACGACGCCGTCAACCCGTACCGTGATGACGTGTATCTTATAGATCTTGAAACGCTGGAATACCGCGAAGTTTCCGAAGGCAGAAACACATTTGCGATAAGCGCGTTCTCGCCCGACGGCAGAAACCTCCTTGCCGCAATGAAAAACGCGCAAGGGTCCACTTACGGGTTCGAAAACGAAAACTGCATCTTTCTGCTTGTGAACGCATACACCGGAGCTTCGTGCGAATGCGCCGGCAAAGTGCTTTCGTACAAAGACGGCCTGCTCGTTACCTGCTCCGCCGGTGTGTACCGTGTGTACGACCGTGAAAACTGCGTTGAGATCACGCCCGAAGAAGACGTCTACGCCTGGGATACGCGCAACGGCTCGCTGATTCTCGTGAACGCCCGCAACGGCGAAGAGACCGTTTTGGGGCCCGCTCCCGAAGCGGAGTGCTTGTCTCCTGACGGCTGCTATCTTTTCACTTACACTACCGGCGACGTGTATCTCGAATGCCGCTCGCTCGACGGCGGCTCGTTCCGCGTAGACGTGAGTAAAGAATTTGCCGAAAAGATGACGGATCTGCAGCGGACTCATCATATCTTTTACAAAATAAGCGTAAACGACGCTATGGACGAAGCGCTTATAAGTTACTATGCTACGGAAATACAGATCATTGAAGACGATCCGAATGTCGACTATTACCATATGATGTTATCGTCGCTCGTCGATTTGTTCGAGCAATCGTATTCTATAGCCGATATGTACGAAAAACTCGTGCAGACTGCGCCGGACTACGATTATGGGCTTGTGCTTTACAAAGGCGCCGGTTACGTCTATTTGAACTTCGATATATCGCATACGCACAACCGCTCCGAAACCGTAAGCGTTATAGAAGATTACCGCAATAATACGTTCACCGCATTCCGCGATTACGGAAAAAGAAGCTTTCCGCTTTCCCGCACATACGGCGACGCGCGCGTGGTCAAACTTTCGTCGACAGAGGAGCAGACGCAGGCGTTCGTGACGAAAAACAAGATAAAGACCAAAGACGCGGATATGGACTACGCCCTGTTCTTGAAAAACGGTAAGTTCAAAGAGGATAACGTCCCGCACTTGAAAAGCTATATAAGAGAATATGAACCTTACGTGCAGAAAAACGTCAAGGCGGAAGTCGCGGAATCGGCGTATCTTAAGCTTATCGAATGCGTCAACGCGGCTAACGACGCCGAGGGTTACCGTTCGCTTGCGTACGTTATAAAAGAATCGGGTCTCTTCAGCAAATACACAGTCAAGTATTTCAGGGACGCACAATACGGGTGGACCGCGCCGTATAAGCAGGTTTACGAAGCGGCGGTCAAAATGTGCGGCGGAAAATTCAAAAAAAGCGATTCGTTCGTCGTTGACGAAAAGTTCCGCTACGCCTGTATTACTTTGTATTTCAGAGAATGCAACGTGTATATCGACATAAGACCTCATATTGACGAAAACGGCGTTTTGACCGATTTCGAAATAGGCGCGTTTGATATTTTCGGCAACTGGTAAAGATATCAAATAAACGAGCCCGGGCTCCGTTTACGGAGTCCGGGCTTTTACGCTTTTTGATATGCGGATAAGCGCGTTTATTGCGCGACTGCTTCTGGTTCTTCGGAATGTTTGGCAAGGTAAGATTCAACGAGCGTTTTCGGAACGACGAACTTTATGGCGTTAGGGATCACTTCTATTGAGTATTTATTGGTGTAGATCATTTCGCCGTCCACAGATACCGCGAATCTCTCTTCGGGCGATTCGCATTCGATAAGTTTTCCGCGGCGGTAGGTTATGTATTTGGCAAAGCGCGGGTCGTCTAAATGCTCGCCTTTTTCATATGCTTTGACAAGACGCGCGAAAGTGATACGGGATATCGGTCTGAACAGCGATACTTCCGCCAGACCGTCGTTGTTGAGCGACCTGGGCGCACATTTGAACGATCCGCCCACGTGGGTGCCGTTCGCAACGGTGCAGAGCAGCATGACGTCGTTATTCAGCGCCTCGCCGTCCACGGTCACGACGCACTTGCTTTTCATACCCACAACAAGACCTTTGACTATGCCCGTGGTATAGGAATGCTTGCCGCCGATTATCTTTTTGCGCTTGACTTTTGAAATGGTCTCCGCCACCACGCTGTCGAAACCGAAGTTGATGACGTTGATGGAATATCTGTCGCCTATCTTAAGAAGATCGGCGGGGAAGGGTGTGCCTTCTATGCTGTTGGCTATGTTCATAAATTCGGCTTTGGGGCCGTAATACTTCACGTAGTCGTTGCCGCTTCCGGTGGGAACGCACGCGACCTCGGCGTTTTCGAATCCGGCGGCGCCGTTGACGACCTCGTTGAGAGTGCCGTCGCCGCCGCAGGCGTAAAATCTGACAGGAAGAGTGTAATTGCTGCAATATTCGCGTATAAACGCGCAGGCGTCCATAGGAGCGGTCGTTTCGTAAAATTCGTGATCGAAATCCTGACCGCATTCTTCAATGGCTTGCTTTACGTTTTCGTAATAATTCTTCGCCCCTGCGGCAGGGTTTATAATAAAGATGTGTTTCAAGGATGCTTCCTCCGTAATATAAATTACCCGATTATTATAAAACTTATATATTAAATAAAGATGAACGAATTGTGAAATTATTTTCGTCGCCCGACGAAGCTTCGACGTAAAAAACAGATCTTTTTTTGCGTCAGCCGAAAAAAATGTGCAAAGACCTTTACAATTCGGCAGTAATGTGTTATTATTACAGAAAATGCATAAACATCCACACGGAGGGAATATATGCCTATTACAGAATACCTAGAACGCAACGCGTCTTTGTATCCGAACGAAGTCGCGCTCGTTGAACTGAATCCCGAAGAAAATCGCAGCAAAAAGGTTTGGAAAGACTACAGCCTTATCGAATCCACCGAAGAAAAAGCGTCGCGCAAGCAGCTCACCTGGCGTGAATTCGACGAAAAAGCCAACAGATTCGCCAACGTGCTTATCAGGCTGGGCTACGGCAGAGGGAGCAAAGTGGCCATTTTGCTTATGAACTGCCTAGAATGGCTTCCCATTTATTTCGGAGTGCTCAAAACCGGCGCCATAGTGGTGCCTATGAATTTCCGCTATTCTTCCGAAGAGATACAGTATTGCTTGAAGCTTTCGGAATCCGACGTTCTGCTGTTCGGCCCCGAATTCATCGGCCGCGTGGAAGAGCTTGAAGAAACGTATCAGAACAACGTCCGTATGATCTATGTGGGCGAAGGTAACTGTCCCACGTTTGCTGACGACTATTACGAGATGGTCCAGGGCGCAGGCGACAGGTTTTCCACCGTCGATATGTGCGACGAAGACTACGCCGCAATATACTTTTCTTCCGGTACGACCGGTTTCCCCAAAGCGATCCTCCACAAGCATAAAGCGCTCGTACATTCCTGCAAGACCGAGCAGGCTCATCACGGTCAGACGCACGACGACGTCTTTTTGTGCATACCTCCGCTTTACCATACCGGCGCAAAAATGCACTGGTTCGGTTCGCTCATAACCGGGTCGCGCGCGGTGCTCCTCAAAGGTACCAAGCCCGATCAGATCCTTTCCGCCGCTGCGGATGAAAAATGCACTATCGTCTGGCTGCTCGTTCCCTGGGCGCAGGATATACTCGCCGCGTTCGACCGCGGCGAACTCAAGCCCGAAGATTACGATCTTTCGCGCTGGCGCCTTATGCACATAGGAGCGCAGCCCGTTCCGCAGAGCCTTATCAAGCGCTGGCTCGCGTATTTCCCGAACCATCAGTACGACACCAACTACGGGCTTTCCGAATCCATAGGCCCCGGCTGCGTGCATCTGGGCGTGGAAAACGTCAACAAAGTGGGCGCCATAGGCAAAGCCGGGTACGGCTGGCAGACCAAGATCTGCGACGAAAACGGCTGCGAAGTCAAGCCGGGCGAAGTAGGCGAGCTTTGCGTAAAAGGCCCGGGCGTTATGGTGTGCTATTACAACGACCCCAAAGCCACGTCCGAAGTGCTCAAAGACGGCTGGCTTTTCACCGGCGATATGGCAAAGACCGACGAAGACGGGTTCATCTATCTCGTCGACCGCAAGAAAGACGTCATCATTACCGGCGGCGAAAACCTCTACCCGGTACAGATCGAAGATTTCCTTTCTTCCAACCCCAAGATCCTCGACGTCGCGGTCATAGGGCTCCACGACAGCCGGCTGGGCGAGATCGCCGCGGCGATAATCGAGCTCAAACCCGGGGAATACTGCACCGAGCAGGATATAAACACGTTCTGCCTGCGTCTGCCGCGCTACAAGCGCCCCCGCAAGATCATATTTGCGCACGTGCCGCGCAATCCCACCGGCAAGATCGAAAAGCCGCTGCTCAGGCGCAAATACGGTTCAGAATCGCTTATCGACGACGAAAACAAAGCGTAAACCGCATAAAAAAACTACGGCTGCCGTACGAAAATACGGCAGCCGTTTTGCGTTTTATAAAGTTATTTCAAGTCATAGGCGCGCATGGTATTTTCCAGAAGCATCGCTATCGTCATAGGCCCTACGCCTCCGGGAACCGGCGTTATATACGCCGCTTTTTCGGCGCAGGAATCGAAATCGCAGTCGCCGCATAGCTTGCCGTCAACGCGGTTTATACCCACGTCGATAACCGCGCAGCCTTCTTTGATCATATCGCCTTTGAGCATTTTCGCTCTGCCTACGGCGACGACGATTATGTCGGCGTTTTTGGTGTATTCGGCGATATCGGGCGTTTTAGAATGGCAGACCGTCACGGTGCCGTTGCGCGCGAGCAGCATATCCGCAACCGGTTTTCCTACGATATTGCTCCTGCCTATGACCACGCATCTTTTGCCGCTTATTTCTACGCCGTATTCATCAAGCAGCCGTATCACGCCG
>JAEEGL015104526.1_pt1 | contig 25822 bp, 21 predicted proteins | sample 9134231 | NCBI WGS metagenome assembly JAEEGL01 (sample SAMN16246548, study PRJNA631951) | gut metagenome | biome: gut microbiome; feature: rumen; material: fiber-attached | host: Bos | place: Iran: Karaj | collected 2018-10 | reverse complement strand
GACTGGGACCGCACCCGCTTCACGATGGAGCCCGCCCTCTCCGAGGCCGTCATCAATACCTTCGTATATTTCTATAAGAAAGGCTGGATCTACAGGGGAGTGCGCATGGTCAACTGGGACCCCGAGGGACACACCGCCGTCAGTGACGACGAGGTGATCCACAAGGACACCCAGAGCCACTTCTACCACATGCGTTACTTCATTTCCGACGGGCACGGCAACCCTACCGACAAGTACATCGTAGTTGCCACCACCCGTCCCGAGACCATCATGGCAGATGCTGCCATCTGCGTCAACCCCAATGATGAGCGCCATTTCTGGATGAAGGGCAAGAAAGTCCTTATCCCTCTCATCAACAAGGAGATACCTATCATAGAGGACGATTACGTCGAGATGGATTTCGGTACCGGATGCCTCAAGGTCACGCCCGCGCACGACGCCCACGACTACGAGATCGGCATGCGGCACAACCTCCCTATCCTCGACATCATCGACGACCGCGGCCGCCTGAACGAGCAGGCGCAGATCCTCATCGGCGAGGACCGCTTCGAGGCCCGCAAGAAGATCGTGAAGATGCTGGAGGAAGCCGGCAACATCGAGAAGATCGAGGACTATACCTCTCCGGTCGGATACAGCGAGCGTACCAATGCAGTTATCGAGCCGCGCCTCAGCGCCCAGTGGTTCCTCAAGATGGAGGAGCTCGCCCCGCGCGCACTCGCATCCGTCGAGGACGGTTTCATCAAGTTCATCCCTGACAAGTACCGCAATACCTACCGCCATTGGATTGAGAACGCACACGACTGGTGCATCAGCCGCCAGCTTTGGTGGGGACAGCGCATTCCTGCATACTATCTCCCTGACGGGCAGATAGTTGTCGAGAATAGCTTCGAGAAAGCCTTCAAGGCAGCGCAGGCCATCGATCCGTCCATCAGGCCCGAGGATCTCAAGCAGGACGAGGATGTGCTCGACACCTGGTTCTCCAGCTGGCTCTGGCCTGTCTCGGTCTTCGACCCGGATATGCCCGGCAATCCCGATCACAAGCCCAATGCCGACCTCGCGTACTATTATCCTACCAACGACCTCGTGACAGGCCCGGACATCATCTTCTTCTGGGTCGCCAGGATGATCATGGCGGGTAACGAGTTCATGAACGACGTGCCGTTCCACAACGTGTACTTCACAGGTATCGTCCGTGACAAGCTCGGACGCAAGATGAGCAAGACCCTCGGCAATTCCCCGGACCCGCTCGAGCTCATCGCAAAGTATGGTGCTGACGCTGTCCGTCTCGGAATGCTTCTGTGCTCTTCCGCCGGCAACGACATCCTCTACGACGAGGCCATGATAGAGCAGGGAAGGAATTTCTGCGGCAAGATATGGAACTCCTTCCGTCTGGTCATGGGCTGGAACGTGGACCCTGCAGCCGCCACGCCGGCAGCTTCCTCGGTCGCCGCCAAATGGTTCGAAAATAAATTAAGTCAGACTATCGAAGTGGTTGAGGACCACTATAGTAAGTTCCGCATTTCTGATGCTCTGATGACCATCTACAAGCTCTTCTGGGACGACTATTGCAGCTGGTACCTGGAGATTGTCAAGCCGGCTTTCGGAGCATCGGTCGACAAGGCTACCTTCGATGCTACCCTGAAGTTCTTCGAGGCCCTCATCAAGATGATCCATCCTATCATGCCGTTCATCACCGAGGAGCTGTGGCAGAACATCGGGGAGCGCCCTGAAGGCGCTACCATAATGTTCGCGCCTACGCCCAAGGCCGGCGAGTACGACGAGGCATTCATCCGCGATTTCGAGACGGCCCGCGAGACCGTCGTGAACGTCCGCTCCATCCGCAACCAGAAGAACCTTTCCCCGAAGGAGCCCCTCGCCCTCAAGGTCAAGGCAGGTTTCCCGATGGCCATGGCACCGGTGGTGGAGAAGCTCGCAAGCGTCTCTTCCGTCGAGCAGACGGAAGACTTCGGCGACACCGCCGCCGGCGTGCCTTTCATCATCGGCACCGTCGAACTCTTCGTTCCTCTCACCGGGCTGGTGAACGTCGAGGAGGAGATCGCCAAGGTCGAGGCAGACCTCGCCTATCAGCGCATATTCCTCGAAGGTGTGCGCAAAAAGCTCTCGAACGAGTCGTTCGTAGCCCACGCTCCCGAGAAAATCGTCGCAGTGGAGCGCAAGAAGGAGGCTGATGCCCTCTCGAGAATCGAAAGTCTCGAGTCTCAGCTTAACTCTCTTAAAAGCAGTAAATAAAACACTTTAGTTAAGAATAGTAACATTTTTGTTAACCTATATTTTGAACGCTTTATGCTGATCTATCCTCTATTTCTTGGCAGTCTGGGGTTCTGGGAGATATTCCTGATCGTCCTGGTGATCGTCCTTCTCTTCGGCGGAAAGAAAATCCCCGAGCTCATGCGCGGTGTGGGCAAGGGTGTCAAGAGTTTCCGTCAGGGAATGAGCGAGGTCGAGGACGAACTCAAGGAGGCCACCAAGGAACTGGACTCCGATACCAAGGAAGACAAGAAATAAGACGTGGCTTCCGACAGCGGGAAAGGCATGAAGGAGATGTCCTTCTGGGACCACATCGATGAACTGAGGGGCACTCTCGTCCGCTCGGTCCTGATTGTCTTGGCCTTTTTCACCGTCGGCTTCTTCCTTAAGGAGACTCTCTTCGACGGTATCATCCTTTGGCCGACCCGCCGGGATTTCTGGCTGTACCGGCTGCTGGGGGTGGACCTTTCCATCAACCTCATCAACATCGACATCGCGGCCCAGTTCTTCACCCATATCAAGGTGACCTTCTTCTGCGCGCTGGTCGTCGGTTTCCCGTTCATCTGCTACGAGCTTTGGAAGTTCGTGGCGCCGGGTCTTTATGAAAAGGAGAAGAAGGTGATGCGCAAGGCCTTCGGGCTCGGCGCAGGACTGTTCTACCTGGGCATTTCAGTCGGATACTTTATAGTGATGCCTGTCCTTCTGGTGTTCTTCAACGGATATCAGGTGAGCGGCAGCGTCGAGAACACCTTTGCCCTGACTTCATACATTTCCATTTTCCTGGCAATGGTGTTCGTGATGGGGCTCCTGTTCGAATTCCCGTCCGTGCTCGCCGTCCTCTCCCATTTCGGCGTGATCACCCGCGACACGATGAAGAAGTTCCGACGCTATGCCGTCGTGGTCATCCTCATCCTGTCGGCCATCCTGACGCCTACCGGGGATCCTTTCACGATGCTGGTGGTGGCTGTTCCGCTGTACCTTCTTTACGAGTTCAGCATCCTTATCTGCAAGCCCGGGGTTCCGGAGGAGGTTGGCGATGATCTCGATTAGCGACCTCACCGTCTCGTACGGCAGCTGGAACCTTCTGGACCATATCAGCTTCCATATAAGCGAAAGCGACAAGATAGGCCTCGTGGGAAAGAACGGGGCAGGGAAATCCACCGTGATGAAACTCATCTGCGGTGAGATGAGTCCTACTTCGGGCACCGTGGACAAGCCGGCGCATATCAACATCGGCTATCTTCCCCAGATCATGGAACATAACAAGGGACGCACCGTGCTGGAGGAAGCCATGACGGTCTTCGACTTGTTCCAGGATATGGAGAAAGAGATGGAGGAGATTACTCTGCAGCTTGCTGAAAGGACTGATTATGAGTCTGCTGCGTATGCTGGTTTAATCTCCAGGTTGAATGATTTGAACGACCATCTTGCTGTCAGTCATTCAGAACCGCCTGAGGTCCGTGCGACCCGTATCCTGCTCGGACTCGGCTTCAGGGACGAGGAACTCGGCCGCAGGACCGAGACCTTCAGCCAGGGCTGGAACATGCGTATCGAGCTGGCCAAGATCCTTCTCGGCGCTCCGGATGTCCTGCTGCTCGACGAGCCTACGAACCACCTTGACATAGAGTCGATCGAATGGCTGGAGGAGTATCTCAGGTCTTTCCGTGGCTCGCTCCTGCTGGTATCGCACGACCGCAAGTTCCTGGACAACGTCACGAACCGCACGGTAGAGATAATGCTCGGGCACATATATGATTATAAGGTGTCCTACAGCGACTACGTTGAGCTGCGCAAGGAGCGCATGGCCCAGCAGACCGCGGCATACGTGAACCAGCAGCGGATGATCGAGAAGACGGAGGACTTCATCAACCGCTTCCGCTACAAGCCTACCAAGTCCAACCAGGTGCAGTCGCGCATCAAGGCCCTGGAAAGGCTCGACCGCATAGAGATAGACGTCGAGGACAAGTCCGCCATGCATCTGCGCTTTCCGCCGGCGGCCCGTTCGGGCGATGTCGTCTACAAGGCTTCGGACCTGACCGTCGGCTACCCACAGAAGGTCGTTTTCCGCAATGCCGACATCGAGATAAAGCGGGGGGAGAAGGTGGCGCTGGTCGGCCGCAACGGCGAAGGCAAGACCACGCTGATGAGGGTGATAACGGGAGAATTGGACCCCATATCCGGCGAGTCCAGGGTAGGGCACAATGTAAACATAGGCTATTTCGCTCAGAATCAGGAGGATGTCCTGGACAACAGCATTACGGTGCTCGAAACTCTTGACCGCGTGGCGGTGGGGGAGATACGCACCAGGCTGCGTGACATCCTCGGCGCATTCCTGTTCAAGGGGGAGGACATCGACAAGAAGGTATCCGTACTGAGCGGCGGCGAGCGGGCGAGGCTCGGCATGGCGAAACTCATGCTTCAGAGCCACAACGTCCTCGCGCTGGACGAGCCCACCAATCACATGGACATCAGGTCGAAGGATATTCTCAAGTCCGCCCTGAAGGCATTTGACGGCACGTTGATTGTTGTATCCCACGACAGGGATTTCCTCGACGGTCTCGTGGACAAGCTCTACGAGTTCCGCGACGGCAGGGTGAAGGAGCATCTCGGCGGTGTTTCCGAATTCCTTGAAAGGCGCCGGATCGAGAATCTCAGCGAGTTGGAGCGCCGTTTCGGCAGTGCTGCAGCCGCGTCTGCCCCCGCTGAGCCGCGGAAGGCTGAGGCGAAGGACGACTTCGCATCGCGCAAGCAGGTCAGCAAGGAGGCTCGCAAGGTTCGCAACCGCATCTCCTTCCTGGAGACGGAGATAGGCAAGGACGAGAAGCGCATGAAGGACATAGAAGCAGTCCTTGCGGCACCGGGGCCTTCTGATGATATTATGGAACTGACCCGGGAGTACCTAGAACTCAAGCGCGACCTGGACGCAAAGACTGATGAATGGGCTTCATTGATGGATGATATGTAAATCTAAGTATATGAAAAATAGTTTATTGAAATTTGTTGTTTGCATCTTTGCGTTAAGTCTAGGCGCTGCTTTTGCCAATGCCCAGACCAGGACTTCACACGATTTCTCCTCCTTCGATGCGCTCGACGTCGACTATGACTTCAATGTCCGCGTGGCCGATTCGAGAAACTATTCGGTCTCCATGAGCATCGAGAACGACCTTAAGGACTATGTCCAGGCGTATGTAAAGAACCATACCCTATACATTGCGCTCGACGAGAAGAATCTTCCTTCGGACATCAAGAAGCGTTACCGCAGCCGCAGGTCTTCCTCGCCCGTCCTGGACGTCACAGTATATACGCCAGAGGCCCTGAGTTCCATAAAGATGGCCGGCTCATCCAGCCTTGCCGTCGATTTCGACATCGAGTGCAACGGCTTCACGCTGGACCTTACCGAAAATGCGCGCGTGACCAAGCTTGTCGTTGACGCGGCCGACATCACGGTCACCATGGCCGGCAAATCCGCTGCAGACGTCTCGCTCTTCGCCGACAACATCAAGGTGAATGCCGCGGGCAATTCCAAGCTCACCCTCGAACAGGATTCACAGAGGATTGAGATAGTCGCTGGAGGCAGTGCACAGATCGATGCCGACGGCGAGACCCTTGACGCACAGCTCACGACCTCCGGTTCGTCCAAAACCACTTTGAACGGCAAGACCAACACCCTCAGTGTCAATGGTTCCGGCTCCTCCAATGTGGATGCGCTCGGTCTCAAGACCTCCGAATGTTCAGCCAGGCTCTCGAACAGCAGCAAGCTTTACGAAGCCGCCACGGAGAAACTCCACATCGATATCAGCGGCAATTCCACCCTCGTTTTCGATGGTGATCCGGTAATCGACATCATCAACGTGAAGTCCTCCACCGTACAGCGTTATTCCAACGGCAGGAGATAGGCATATGCTCGTTCTCGATTCGCATTGCGACGCGCCGTCCCAGATGATGCGCGAGCGCGATTTCACCAGGGACAATCCCTGGGGGCACGTCGACTTCCCTAAGCTCCGCGCCGGGGGAGTCGACGCTTCCGTTTTCGCCCTGTACTGTCCTCCGGGGCTTGCTCCGGATGAGGCTACGCGCTATACCCTTGACATGCTCGGCCACCTGTACGACCAGATGGATGCGGCCGAGGGTGATGCGGAACTGGCCTTCACGGCTTCCGAAGTCCTTGAGAACAAGGCCAAAGGCTTGACTTCCATTTTGATAAGCATGGAAAACGGGGCGCCGGTACAGCGTTCCCTCCCGATGCTGCGCCTTTTCTACAGGATGGGCGTGATATGCATGACGCTCGCACACAACGCGGACAACGAGATATGCGACTCGTGCGCGGGACAGCGCCGATGGGGCGGCCTGAGTCCTTTCGGGCGCGAAGTCGTTAAGGAAATGAACCGGCTGGGCATGATCGTGGACATTGCGCACTGCTCGGACGACACTGTCCGGGACTGCCTGGAATTGTCGGAGGCTCCTATCGTCTCGACGCACTCCTGCTGCAAGGCGCTTAGGGACCACCGCCGCAATCTCACTGATGACCTGCTGAAAGCAATTGCCGGCAAAGGGGGAGTGGTGCAGATCAATTTCTGTCCTTCGTTCCTGTCTGCCGAATACGATGCACGCATGGCAGCAAGCGGCCTCGGAGACAAGGCGGACGCCGTGGAAGCGGCATTCATCGCCGATCCGGGCAATCCCGGCAAGGTCGCAGAATGGGTGGAGATGCAGCATAAACTGGAAGCCATGCCGCGTCCGTCATATAAGGATGTAGTGGACCATATCGATCACGCCGTGCAGGTGATGGGTATCGATCACGTCGGGGTAGGCAGTGATTACGACGGCATACTCGTCGCTCCGGAAGGCTTGGAAAACGTATCCCGCCTGCCTGTCCTTTGGGAAGAGATGCGTTGCCGCGGTTATTCGGAGGCAGACATCGAGAAAGTGGCCGGAAAGAACTTCCTGAGGGTCCTGGAGGAGGTCGAAAAGGTCGCTTCAGGGCTTTAACAAAAATGTTACTACTTTTAACACTCTTGTTATATTTATTTAGAGTCAGGCCTTTAGGTCTGACTCTATCATTTTTCTCAATTCGTTGAGCGCGGAGGCTGCAAATCGCTCGATATTGCGCTTGCGGTCGTTCTTATAGTTGAATCTTGAGGTTTTTGTGCCGGCCGGACCTGCCACTCCGACCCATACCGTACCGGCCGGTTCGCGCTCGTCGCCGTATGCATCGGCCCATCCGGTGGTCGCTACGGAGTACGTGCTGCCGGTCAGGCGGCGGACGCCTTCGGCCATAGCCGCCGCGACCTCGCTGCTGACTATGCCGCAGCTTTCGATGGTTTCAGCCGGTACGCCGAGTACCCGTATCTTGATCTCCGGGGCATAGGAAGTCACTGAGCCGAGGAAGTATTCGGATGAACCGGGGACCGTGGTGATCAGGTGGGCGATCTCTCCTCCGGTGCAGGACTCCGCCACGCTGAGCTTACGGCCGCTGCCGCGCAGCAGGCGGCCTATCGCTCCCTGCAGCGTGTCGTCGCAGTCGGAATACACCATGTCACCGAGCAAGTCCTTGAGCCCGGAAATACGCGATTCCATGCGAGCTGCGTTCTCTTCTCCGTCACCGCCATAGACAGAAAGGCGGAGGCGTATGCCTGTCAGCTGGTTGGGCAGATAGGCGAGGTGCATGTCGGCGGGGAGTGAGTCCTCCCAGGGTTCAATGAGCTTGGAGAGTGCCGATTCTGCCATACCATAAACCATTATGGTACGATGAGTTATGCTATCTAATTTATAGTTAGCCTTTATATCTGAGACCACGTCAGGAACGGCTCCTATGGCCTCGTGTGGGACGCCCGGGAGCGAATAGAGGGTGGCAGGATGCCCGAAGCGGGATGCGTCGAAGCGGAAGACCATTATGGGAGCTGTGCCCAGGCGGTTGACTATCACCTCGCATGTGTCCGGGACGAGGGCCTGACGCCGGTTTATGTCAAGGACCTCGAGCCCGCGGGAGTGCAGGATCCTGTATACCATTTCCATCTGGCCGGGATGCTCCACGTATCCGGTGCTGCCGGAGAGTTCGGCCAGCGCGTCCTTCGTGATGTCGTCCTTCGTGGGGCCGAGGCCACCGGTAGTAATGACTATATCATTGTTTTCCAATTCGTTGCGCAAGGTACCGATGATGCGTTCACGGTCGTCTCCGATGGAGAGCATGGTGCGGACACGGATGCCTGCAGCACCCAGTTCACGGGAAATATACGATGAGTTGGTATCGACGATCTGGCCGATGAGGATCTCATCGCCTATCGTACAGATGGAGGCAGTGGTCATGACGTTCTGTTTGCCAGATATTTGAGAATCTTCTTCACGAGCCTGGGACCCTCGAAGACGAGGCCGGTGTGCAACTGGATGAGCGAAGCGCCGGCATCAAGCATCTGCGCGGCCTGCTCCGGAGTCATGATGCCTCCGCAGGCCACGATGGAGAAACGGCCGAGGGTATGCTCGTGTATGTGCTTGACAATGGCGAGATTGCGCTCGAACAAGGGAGCTCCTGAAAGGTATCCGGAGGCAGGTTTGTTCTTCACGTCAAGGAGATCTATGCGGCGTGTCGTGTCGCTGGCGACAACGCCGTCGATTCCCGAGAGCATGCAATAATCCAGCATCTCGTCAAGCTGCTCCGCCGGAGTGTCGGGGGAGACTTTCACGAGTATCGGCTTGTATGCTTCGTAACACAGCCTGAACTCCAGCAGGGGATCGATTATGTCCGCCAAAGCATTGCGGTCCTGCACCTCCAGCAGCCCGTCGGGATTGGGGCGCGAGACGTTCACCGTAAACATGTCGACAAAATCGTAGAGGAGCGAAAATGCTGTCTGGTAGTCGTTCGCGATCTCGTCATCCTTCCTGCTGCCTGCATTGTACGTAAGATTGGCGCAGATGAGCGCTTCGGGCCTTCTTGCCTGTATGCGGTCAATGGCGTAGCGTACGCCCTTGTTCCGGGCTTCCAGGCGGTTTATCAGGGCCTTTTCCTTCCTGTAGCGGAAAAGACGCGGCTTAGGGCCTCCGTCCTGGGGCTCGCTTGACAGTGAACCTATCTCCAGGAAGCTGAAACCGAAATCTGAGAGCTCGTTGAAACAGTCTCCGTTGAAGTCGAAACCGGCCGCCAGGCCCACTGGATTGCGGAATTCGAGACCGAAAACCTCGCGTTTCAGGGAAGGGGCATCATATCTGTGGGACAACCGCACAAGATACCGTCCGGGGAAATGCGCAGATAAGCGTACAAGCGCGAGATAGATCTTGTGGGCTGTCTCGGGCTTGAAACAGAAAAGGAACGGCCTGAATAGTTGTTTGTACATATGCAGCGGCTGCAGTTAACAAACAAATATAGTCATTCTATTTCAATTCCTGATAGGTATTGTCGTCGTAAAATACCACTATGCGGGAAATCGAACGCCTGAAGGGGGAAGGCTCCGGCTGCGGCTGAGCCGGCGCCGACTGTACAGGAACGACCTTCTCCTGTACTGCAGGCGTCTCATCCTCAATGCTTTCCGGACCAAACAACTCCCCACTGAAATCGGGCTTGGATGCAGGTGAAGCCGGGGCATTGGATACGGATGGGGCATCCTGCTTGTACATTTTGCCTTTCCCGGAGATGAGCCATTCGAGATTGAGCATGGGATAATGCTCGGAAATGCTGCGGATGAAATCATAGCCCGGCTTGTTACGTCCGGCCAATACATGGGACACACTGGCCCTGGCGACGTCGATCGAGTCGGCGAACTGCGCCTGTGAGATGTTTTCTGCGGACAGAAACTGCTGTAATCTGTGATTCATATTTTGAATGGCTTTGTTACAAATGTAGCAAGTATTTTGTAATAAAACAAGTCACAAATACAATTTACAATACTGAATAGGGGAGGGTTAGAGACGGTCAACCGAGCGATCACATATTAAGTCAAAGGTGAAGATAAAACATATTAAAACTCTGATTATCTGCATATTAATTATGTGAAAATCATATATAACCAGAAGTAATGCCAGATTGACCCTCATCCGTTACATATTGTTCTATAAAACAAGTCGAAATAACAATACATAATAACTTGATTTTATATGAGATAATAAAAACAAGCATCCTATATAAATCTAACTTATTTAACTTTTGTAATCTGTTTCTTGTAATTTACAAATCCGAATCGGTTTTCTTGTGAATTTTCTTTTGTGAAATGATAATTTGAAATCCGAAACACTGATCAGCGTACCATAATAGCTTCCGCGAGTTTTCCGAATCTGCCGCTTATTGTGTAACTTTGCGTCAAATTTGAGATTCTCACGATGATACCTGACATACGTATAGAAGACTATGGTTATCCCCTCCCGGATGAAAGGATTGCAAAATACCCTCTCCCGGAGCGTGACGCTTCGAAATTGCTTCGCTATCGCGATGGTGTCGTGGACGAATTCGTTTTCCGCGATATCCCCGATCTTCTTCCCGAGGGATCCATAATGGTATTCAATGATACCAGGGTCGTCCCTGCGCGCCTGCATTTCCAGAGGGAGACAGGAGCCCACATAGAAGTCTTCTGCCTTCAGCCGGTCGAACCTGCGGAGTACAATACCGTTTTCGCCGCCACTTCCCGCTGCGTCTGGCGCTGCGTCATCGGCAATTCCAAGCGATGGAAAGATGATGTCCTCAGGCTTTACGGGCACGATAGCGATTCACGGCTTGTCCGCATGGACCTTAAGGCGCGCCTGCTCGCCCGTGAAGGGGAGACAGGTGTCGTCGAATTCACCTGGGCGGACGGCGCGCCCTTCTCCGCAGTCCTCGAAGCCTGCGGAACCGTGCCCATTCCGCCATATCTCAACCGCGAGACAGAGGCCGTGGACTTGGAAAGGTATCAGACACTGTACGCCCGTTTCCGCGGGTCCGTGGCGGCTCCCACTGCCGGCCTTCACTTTACCGGACCGGTTCTTGAACGTATCCGGGAAAAGGGTATTTCCACCGAAACGATATGCCTTCACGTCGGTGCGGGCACCTTCCTGCCTGTCAAAAGCTCGAATGTGGCTGATCACCCCATGCATAGTGAGCCTTTTGTAGTTAAAAAGTCCTTTATCAAGAGTATCAGCGAGAGAAACAAAGATGTTAAGAATAGTAACAAAAATGTTATAGCAGTTGGTACCACTTCTGTGCGCACTTTGGAGTCTCTTTACTACGTCGGAGTGAGCTGTATCGAGACCGGGAAGCCCGCTCCTGTCAGCCAATGGTGTCCATACACCAGGGAGTATCCGTATACGCTCCGGGAATCGCTCGAAGCCATCGTCGGATACCTTGATGCCAACGGCCTTGACGAACTCAGGCTTGATACCCGCATCATCATCGTGCCCGGTTTCCGCTTCCGCATAGTGGACATGCTCGTGACCAATTTCCATCAGCCGGAGAGCACGCTCATCCTCCTCGTCTCTGCCTTTGTCGGCGGCGATTGGAGGACCATCTACGACTATGCCCTCGGGCACGGATTCCGCTTCCTCAGTTACGGAGACAGTTCGCTTCTGTACCGGGCGGGTTTGTAGATCGGTTTTTTTTGTATAGATTTGCAAGTCGATTGCAATATGGAAGATTTATCACAGTTCGAAGCCATCTGCCCCTACAGTGACGAAGAAGCGGTCAAGGCGCTTGCCGAGGTTTCCCGGCATCCGGCCGTACCTGCCATATCCAAGGCCCTGTTCCCTGACGAGAAGGGGAGTTTCCTTGCCGAGTCGCTGCGCAGCATCGGCAGCATCGACGAGTTCCAGTCCATCATAATGAGCAAGGCCGTGGACTGGTGCCTGGAGCATACCGTGCACAACTTCTCCTACGACGGCATCTCCAACATTAAATCCATAGACGGCAAGTTCCTCATGATGTCCAATCACCGGGACATCATCCTTGATCCGGCCATCACTCAGTATGTGCTGATGAAGAACGGCATACCGATGTCTGAGATCTGCGTCGGTGACAATCTCCTGTCCAGCAAGACGGTGGAGAACCTTCTCCGTTCCAACCGCATGATCAAGGTCATCCGCGGCATTTCCGCCAGGGAACTCTATCTTTCTTCGCAGATCCTTTCAAAGTATATACGCCAGACCATCACTTCCGGCAAGAGTTCGGTATGGATAGCCCAGCGCCAGGGACGCACCAAGGACGGAGTGGACATCACTGAGCAGGGGCTCCTCAAGATGATAGACATGAGCGGTTCCGGCTCCTTCACTGAGAACTTCATGGAGCTGAACATCGTTCCATTGAGCATTTCGTATGAATATGAGCCGTGCGACTTCCGCAAGGCGCGCGAAATACTCATATCCCGCAGCCGAAAGTATGTGAAGGGGCCGCGTGAGGACATGCATAGCATAATGACCGGCATACGTCAGCAGAAAGGCAGCATCCACCTCAACATCGGCATGCCGCTCACCCATGACGAGATCGAGGCCGCTTCGTACTGCGATGTCAAGAATGACCGCTACCAGGCTATCCGCCATGCCGTGGACATCAGGGTAGTCGAGGGGTACAAACTCTGGAAAACCAATTATATAGCCTATGACCTGGTGAACGGGACCACGAAGTACAGTGATTTCTACGGCCCTGAGGACCTCGAGGCTTTCAAGGCCTATACCGAGCACAAGCTTCGCAGGGCGGAACGCAAACTCGACCGGGCGGAACTGCGCGACATCTTCCTGCGCATCTACGCCAATCCCATCGTCACCAAGGAAAAATTCAAGGCGGAGCGTTAGCCCCGCCTTTTTTCTATCTGTTCAGCAAGCCTCGCCTCGCGAAGAGTTTCTTGACGCTTTCGGCAATCTCCTCGGCCGGAAGTTCAGGGTCGAGCACCAGGTCTGGCTGCTTCTCGACATAGCCGCCCTTCTTGGCCTCGATGAGGCCGCCTCCCGTGACGTTCAGCATGACGACATCCTCCTTGGATATCTTGCCCTCCTCCAGGGCCTTTGCCACGCTGCAGACGGCAGTGGCCGCGGCAGGGAGGATGTCGTACCCTTCGGCCTTCATGAAGCGGACGATCCACTGGACAATCTCGTCGTTGGAGACGGTGAACATATCTCCGCCAGTATCGGTTAAGGCGTCGAACAGGCCTCCGGCAAGGCTGTAAGGCGGTTTGCGGTTGGAGAGGACCTTGGCCAGTATGACTTCGGAAGCGCGGCGTGACTGCTCTGCGGTGATGTCCAGCAGCTGGCGCGATCCGGCCTTCCAAGTATCGTGCATCAGGGTGAAGGGAGCGTTCTGGCTCACGAAGACCTTCATCTTGTTGGTGCCGTAGCGGCCGTCTTCGATGAGGCGGAGATTGTTCTCCCATGCGGCTATGGCGCCGGTGCCGCTGCCGACAGCCTGGAAATAGGCGTCGGGAATATGCCCGATGGCCTCGACGGCGCTGAGGAGCGTCGTACCCATACCGTCGCGCCGGGCGACGTTCTTGGCCCCTCCTTCAGGGAAGAACATCGGGTCGGAGCATATCTTCTCGCCGAGGGTGATGGCATCGAAATAGTCGGATCCGCGGGGAGCCGCGACCACCTTGACGCAGTCCTTGAGTTTCTTGGGGAACCACATGTCATGGACGTTGTCCACGGGGATGCAGATGACTATCGGAATGCTGTTGTCGGAGCATACCTTGGCAAAGGCACGCGCGGTATTGCCTGCCGACTGAACGACCATGACCCTCTCTTCACCCTTCGGGATGCGGGCGCAGACCGAGAACGCCTCCGTCTCCTTGAAGGAGCAGGTCGTCATCTTGGCGCCGATCTTCGGGCGGTACCCGGAGAATGTGATATACAGGTTCTTGAGACCCAGCTCGCGTGCGAGACCCTTGCTCTTGTAAGTGACTGGAGCGCAGGAGTTCTTGAGCGTACGCTTGATCGGCATCCATTCGGCATAACGGTAGATCCCGTCCAGATCCTTTCTGGGTGTGAACTGCTTGTTCTCGTAGACCGCCCTGACCAGGGAGGGGGAGGGGGCCTGGGGATCGGCCAGCGTCCATCCGCCGTCTTCCAGGATCCTGCCCGTACCAACGTTCATCAGCTGGTATCTTGTCGGTTCAAATTTCATATCACGCGTATTTTTAATGGTCACAGTTTGATGATAAGCCAAGTCATGTATGCCGCCTCGCAGAGCAGGAGGAGGCTGCCGTCGAAGCGGTCCAGGACGTCCTTCTTGCCGGTATAGGCGCTGGTGAAGACGAGTAGGGCGCTGAGCATCAGCACTCCCGCGTCCACCAGGTTGATGCCGGAGAACTGCAGGGGATGCACCATCGCGGAGCATCCGATGATAAGGAGGATGTTGAATATGTTGGAGCCAAGGATATTGCCGAGGGCGAGCTGCCCCTTCTTCTTGGCCGCGGCGACGACGCAAGTGGCGAGTTCAGGAAGGGAGGTGCCTCCGGCAAGGATGGTGATGGCGACGAACTTCTCCGACATGCCGAAATGCTCGGCGATGTTTATGGCCGCCTCGACAAAGTAGTGGCCGCCGACGGCGAGACCTGCGATGCCCGCGGCGACCAGGCCGAAGCCGGCGGCGATGCTCATCCTTTTTCCTCCGGCCGCTTCCGTATCTTCGACTTTGCCTGTCTTGAAGCAAAGGTATAGGTATGCAATGAAAAGAATCAGGAATACAGCGGCTTCTATTCGACTGATACCGTCGTATGAACCGACTCCCAACAGCGACTTGCTCAATCCGCAAAGGATGAAGAGCAGGGTAACTCCTATGGTCATCGGAATGTCGCGGTGTTTGTTCTCCCTGGTGATGGCGATGGGAGCGATGACTGCCGTGAGGCCGAGGATGAGGAGGGTGTTGAAGATATTCGATCCGATGACGTTGCCGGCTGAGATGTCGGACTTGCCGGCGATGGCGCCTGTAAGGCTTACCACGAGCTCCGGGCAGGATGTGCCGAAACCGACGATGGTGAGGCCGATGACGAACTCGCTCAGTCCGGCTCTGCGGGCTATGCCCGATGCGCCGTTGACAAGCCATTCAGCGCCGAACACTATCAGCGCCAGACCGGCTATCAGTATCAACCATTGGACGAGCATATGGCAAATTTAATCAAAAGATTCATTTTTGAGCCGCAGTGCGCAGACATTTTCGACATGATGCGTGTGCGGGAACATGTCTACGGGCTGTACGGCCGTGATGGTGTATTTCTCCGAGAGGACTGCCAGGTCGCGAGCCTGCGATGCGGGATTGCAGCTGACATAGACGATGCGCTCCGGAGCGGCGGCAAGTATGACGTTCGCCACGTCGGGGTGGATGCCCGCCCTGGGTGGGTCGAGGATGATGACGTCCGGGCGTCCGTGCTCCTCAATGAAAGCGTCGGTAAGGATGTCCTTCATGTCCCCGGCAAAGAACTCGCAGTTGGTGATGCCGTTGGCCGCGGCGTTGGTGACCGCGTCCTCTATGGCTTCCGGTACATATTCGATGCCAATGACCTTGGACGCCCTGGAGGAGACAAACTGTGCGATGGTGCCTATGCCGGTATATAGGTCGTACACCACTTCGCTGCCGGTAAGGCCGGCGAAGGAGCGGGCGACGGAATAGAGCTTGTATGCCTGGGGGCTGTTGGTCTGGTAGAAGGACTTGGGACCAATCTTGAAAACCAGATCTTCCATCCTTTCATATATGGCATCTTCACCCTTGTAGAGTATGCATTCCTGGTCTCCTATGGAGTCATTCAACTTGGTGTTTATTACATAGTAAAGAGACTTTATCTGAGGAAATGCTTCAAGTACTGCATCGAACAGTGCCACGCGTTTGGGAGCGTCATCGTGGAAGAAACAGACTATGAGCATAACGTCGCCTGCCTCCGTAGTCCGGATGAACATGTTGCGGATGAAGCCCGTGTTCTCCCGGATGTTGAAGAACTCGAAGCCGTGCCCGACGGCGTACTCGCGGATGAAGTTGCGGATGTCGTTCGACGGGTCGCGCTGCAACCAGCAGTGGCGTATGTCCAGTACCTTGTCGAAGAACCTGCCGACGTGGAAGCCCAGGCCGTACTGCTCCTTTTCTGAGAGCAGTTCCGGATCCTCGTCCTTGCCGAACCAGCGGCGCGACGAGAAGGTGAATTCCAGTTTGTTGCGGTAATAGCGGGTGTTGTCAGAGCCGATGATGGGGGAGATCTCCGGTATGTCGAGATGCCCCAGGCGGACCAGCTGGTCCCAGACCTGCTGCTGCTTGGCCTGGAGCTGCATTTCGTAGGGGAGCGGCTGCCATTTGCAGCCGCCGCACAGGCCGAAATGCTCGCAGAACGGCTTAAGACGGTGTTCGGAGGGCTTCTTCATCTTGACGACGAAGCCCTCCATGTAGTTGGGTTTCTTCTTGGTGATGCGTATGTCGACGACGTCACCGGGGACCGCTGACTCGACGAAGACCACGGCACCTTCGTAATGCGTGAGGGCCTTGCCTTCGGCGGCGACGGTTTCTATGGTGATGTCTTCAAGGACGAGATCGAGTTTCTTCCTTCCCATGTTCTTATAAAAGGTACACAAAAGTACGATTTTGCCGAGAATTATCAAAACAATGCGGAAGAATGGTTAAATTTGTACGAATGAAATTAACCACGATCATCATGAAAGATTTCCTTTTTGCAGGCATTCAGCAGGTGGGAGTCGGGACTGTGGATTTCCGCAAGTCCTGGGACTGGCTCATCGAAATGTTCGGTGCGGACGTGCGCATACTCGAGGATGACACGGTGGCGGAGCGGATGCTTCCATACACCGGAGGCAAGCCTCAGAAACGCCATGCATGCATCGCCGCCAACCTTCAGGGCGGCGGCGGGTTCGAGATCTGGCAGTTTTCCGACCGCAAGCCGCAGCCCTGTCCGTTCGAGATTGCCGTCGGCGACCTGGGCGTTCTGGCTGCCAAGGTCAAATGCCGTGACGTCAAGGCTTTCCATGCCCAGGCTTCATCCAAATGGAGCGGTGTCGGCCCGGTTGAGAAGATGCCGGACGGTTCCCCGTGCTTCTTCATCAAGGACCTCTACGGCAACTGGTTCCAGGTCATTGAGCGGAAGGATGTTTACATTGAGGAGCACAAACTCACAGGAGGCATCGCAGGCGCCGTTATCGGAGTGAGCGACATGGAAGCCTCGATGCGCTTCTACGGCACCATTCTCGGTTACGACAAGGTTTTGAGCGACACTGTCGGTCCTTATTCCGAAACTGCTTTCCTGAACGGGGGAGAGAGGCGGTGCCGCCGTGTGATCCTGGCCAGGACCGTTCCTTTCTCAGGGGCCGATTCAGGACTGCTGGGGGACAGCGTCATCGAACTCGTGCAGGCTTTGGACGCCGTACCCCGCAAGGTCTTCGAAGGCCGCTTCTGGGGTGACCCGGGCTTCATCCAGGTTTGCTTCGATGTTGCCAATATGCAGGCTTTCAAGGAGTTCTGTGATGCCAACGGCTATCCTTTCACCGTAGACAGCTGCCCTGACGGGGAGGAGTTCGACATGGGTGACGCTTCCGGACGCTTCACTTACAACGAGGATCCGGACGGGACGCTCATCGAGTACGTGGAAACGCATAAAATACCTGTCGTCAAGAAGCTGGGATGGTTTATAGACATGAAGAAGCGCGATGCTTCGAAGCCGCTCCCCAAGTTCCTTTTCCGGATGATGGGGTTCGTCTCCCGTGTGAAAGTCGGTGGTAAATGATATGCTAAGTGTCTGGATTACAGGGGCTTCGTCCGGGATAGGGGAGGCCTGCGCATATCGTTATGCATCCGATGGGGCCGCCCTCGTCCTGACTTCGTCGTCTGCTGACCGTCTTGAGCCCGTAGCGGAGAAATGCCGTACGCTCGGGTCTCCGAAGGTCGTCATCCTGCCGTATGATTTCAGCGATCCGGACGGTGTCCGGGAGCTGGCCGACACGGCCTGGACGGCGCTTGGAGGTTTGGACATCGTTTATTGCAATGCCGGCATCAGCCAGCGGACCAATGTGGAGGATACCTCCATGGACATGGTCCGTAAGATAATGGAAATCAATTATTTCGCCCCAGTAGCCATAGCCAGGGCCGTGCTCGGGCCGATGGTTGCCCGCGGAGGCGGGCACATCGCCGTCACGACGTCGATCGCCGGGCGTTTCGGATTTCCGCTGAGGTGCGGTTACAGTTCATCGAAATTCGCTCTGTACGGATTTTTCGAAACCCTGCAGGCGGAGTATTACGACAAGGGCATCAGGGTGACGATAGTTTGCCCGGGACGCGTCAGGACCAACATTTCTCTTCGTGCGCTGGACAAGGGCGGACGCAGGTACGGACAGATGGATCCCGGACAGGAAGGCGGCCTGCCGGCGGAAGACGCCGCGCGCATTATAGTGCGCGCCATCAGCCGTGGCCGCCGCGAAGTCCTCGTGGGTCGCAAGGAGCTGATAATGGTGTATATAAAGCGTTTCTTCCCGGGCCTGTGCGCAAGGCTGGCCAGGCGCATCAAGCCTGTGTAGCGTTTGTTACACAATTTATATTATGTTAAGTTGTGCGTATCCTCCGGTCCCCTCTCAGAAGTTGAGGGCGATACTGAGGATAAAGGCATTGTACAGGGCGTCGCTCCGGCGTACGTCCTCGTCTGCGATGTATCCGGGGATGGAACTGTCGTAAATGGGCGGATGGTCTGCCGCCGTGCGCAGCGACACGTGGAAATCCATGCTGCTTTTCCTGCTCAGCGCGAACCTGTAGCCGTATCCGAGCCTTCCGAATGGAGAAACAGCCTTTCGCATTTCGTGCAGGCCGGCTCCGCCTTCCAAAAAGATGAACTGCCCGTCGGAGCTGAATGAACCGAAGAAAAACGTACTCCGCAGGGCCAGCGGAAAAATGCGCGTGCGCTGGAATACGCCGGCATATCCGGCGTTTAGTCCCAACGCCCAGCGTCTGGCGAACTCCAGGGTGACATGCGCGATGGCGTGGCCGTTGGAATAGAACATCGGTGTGGCTGCCCTATCGTCAATCCTGAATCCGTCCGCAGCGTCCATGTAATTATAGTGGTGCAATTCCAGTATCGTGGCGTCATATCCCCATTCGAGGCCATAGGAAAGGCGTACACTCCCCTTTTTTCCGGGCGGATTGTCCGCCCGGACTGTTCCGGTGCCGGCCAGCAGCGCCAAAGCCGCTGCAACTATGAGGAAATGCCTGCTCATTTCAATCTGTAGAGGATGCGGACCTGCGGATAGAAAACGTGATAAATACCTGCTCTATAAATAGTTAGGTTTAAATTTCTGTACCTGTTGTTACGGTTCATCTCCAAAGCCAGGTCCAACCCCGCTTCGAAGCATACGACAAGTCTTTTACTGTCGAAATACAGTCTCCCGCCTATGACTCCGGACATGCCGGCGACGGCGCTGAATGGCTCGTGTATGTCACGGACATACCCGGCCGTCACGCCCGGCCCGGCATAGAAATCAGCGTCGCAGCCCTCTCCGTGACGCTGGCTGAGGATGATGCCGCGGTAGTAGGTCGCCTTGAATCCCGGCGAGGAATAATCCCCCCTCAGGATGCCGAAGGTATCTGCTATTACGTCAAGGGAATCGAAGGATTTCTCCTCCTGCTGCGACTGGAAGCAGAGTCCCAGGCCTTTCGGCGAATGGAACGTACCGAGGCTTAGGGACTTGTAATCCTGTGCCGGCGCCTGAACCGCAAGCACCGGCAGTACCAGGAGTGTGATCAACAGTAAGATAGCCTCTTTTCTGCCTGCCATATCAATACGAAGTTAGGAAAAAACTTTGAATAAAAGCGCAAAATGTCCTATCTTAGCGCAGAAAAACCATAAACCAGAGAGCATTTATGTCCGTAACAATCTCGCGTGTACAGAACAGACGAGCGTTCAGGGAGTTCCTCACTTTTCCCCTGAAGCTTTACAAGGATATGCCTGCTTTCGTTCCCCCTCTCATTTCTGACGACAGGGATACCCTGGACCCCCGCAAGAATCCCGCTTACGAGTTCTGTGACGCTGCGATGTATCTGGCCTACAAGGACGGCAGGCTTGCCGGCCGCGTGGCCGCCATCGTCAACCGCAAGGCCAATGAAGCCTGGCACCATGACGAGGTACGTTTCGGCTGGTTCGACTTCATCGATGACCGCGAGGTGTCCAAGGCTCTCCTCGATGCGGTCATCGCTTTCGGAAAGGAGCGCGGCATGACCACCGTCCTCGGGCCTCTCGGATTCACGGACTTCGATCCCGAAGGCATGCTGGTGGAAGGCTACGAGTACCTGAGTACCATGGCGTTGCACCATAACTGGCCCTATTACAAGGAGCATATGGAGGCCTTGGGCTATGTAAAGGATGTCGACTGGGTGGAGTACCGCATTCATCTGATGGACAGCGTTCCTGAGAAATACACCCGTGTCGCCAGGATTGTCTCCGAGAGGTACGGCCTGAGCCTTCGCAAGGTCACCCGCCGCGAGGTCCGCACGACCGACATCGGATACAGGATCTTCGACCTCATCAATGAGACATACTCTTCCCTGTACGACTTCACCGTGCTGTCCAAGAAGATGATCGACAAATATGTCGGATTCTATCTCGGCGTCCTTGACCTTCAGTACCTCTCTCTGGTAGAGGACAAGGACCACAACCTCATCGCCTTCGGCATTGTAATGCCTTCCATTACCCGGGCGCTCAAGAAATGCAACGGCCGCCTCTTCCCCTTCGGCTGGTTCCATATTCTCCGTTCGATGTATTGGAAATACGAGGAGAGTTTCGAGATGCTGCTCATCGGAGTCAAGCCGGAGTACCAGAAGAAGGGAGTCAACGCCATTATCTTCAACGACATTACCCAGAGGCTTATAAAGGGTGGTTTCAAGTATGGAGAGTCCAACGGAGAGCTGGAGACCAATATGGACATACGCTCGCAGTGGGGCGAGGCCAAGGTGGAGCAATGCAAGCGACGCAGGGTCTATAAAAAGGCCATAAATTGACGAAAAACCGGCTTAACAAAAATGTTACAACTTTTAACATTTTTGTTAAATCTATTTTAGATAAGCACTTTATATAGAAATATGGAAAACGGTGACCAGATAGGGCTCAGCGCCATGCTTCCTCCCCTTCCGGAGCGCATGCGGCCTCGTTCTCTGGACGATTATGTCGGCCAGAGGCACCTTGTCGGGCCCGGATGCATCCTCCGCAACATGATCGAGAGCGGAGCGTTGTCCTCCTTCATTCTCTGGGGCCCTCCCGGAGTCGGCAAGACGACACTCGCGCATATCATAGCCGAGACGCTCGAACGCGAGTTCTTCACCCTTTCAGCCGTGAGCGCAGGCGTGAAGGACGTGCGCGATGTCATCGACCGCGCCAGGAGCCGCTCGCTCTTCTCCCATGCCCTGGCGCCCATACTCTTCATCGACGAGATCCACCGTTTCAACAAGGCGCAGCAGGACGCGCTCCTCGGTGCGGTCGAGGACGGTACCATCGTGCTTATCGGGGCAACTACCGAGAACCCTTCCTTCGAGGTCATCACTCCCCTCCTTTCGCGCTGTCAGGTCTATGTGCTCAAATCCCTTGGCCCTGAAGACCTTCAGGTCCTGCTGGACCGTGCACTGACCACTGACAGTGTCCTGAAGAACCGCAGGATACGGGTCGAGCAGACGGGCGCGCTCTTCCGCCATAGCGGCGGAGACGCGCGCAAGCTGCTCAACATCCTCGAGATAGTCGTTGACTCATTCGTCGGCAAGCCTGAGGTAGTGATTGACAATCAGACCGTTACGTCCTGCCTTCAGGAGAATGTCGCCATATATGACAAGGATGGGGAGATGCATTACGATATCATCTCCGCATTCATCAAGAGTGTGCGTGGATCGGACCCCAACGCTGCGGTTTATTACCTGGCCCGGATGCTGAACGGAGGCGAGGATCCCCTCTTCATCGCACGCAGGCTGTGCATCCTTGCCGCCGAGGATATCGGCCTGGCTAATCCCAATGCATTGCTTCTGGCCAATTCCTGCTTTCAGGTAGTGAACAGTATCGGCATGCCCGAGGCCCGCATCCCGCTGGCTGAGACGACCGTGTATCTCGCGTCGTCACCGAAGAGCAACGCCGCCTACATGGCCATCGCAAAGGCCATGGACGCGGCGTCCAAGGACCAGACCGCTGCCGTTCCATTGCATTTAAGGAACGCTCCAACCAAGCTTATGGAAGAGCTTGGTTATTCGGATGGTTACAAGTATGCCCACGACTACCCCGGAAACTTCGTGGACCAGGAATTCCTGCCCAAGGGACTTGAAGGGACTGTATTTTACGAGCCCCAGCACAACAAGCACGAAGATGCGCTCAAGGCCTATCTCGAACGCTGCTGGCCGAAGTATTACACCAAGAAAGATCAGAAGGGATAGCCTACGCCGAAGTGGAGTGCACCTGCACCCTCTTTAAACCAGTCTTTCGGCGAAATCCATTTATCCTCCCTTGCGGGGTCGTGGACCTTCTTTGCAAGGTCGAGCCTCAGTACTAGGAAATTGAGGTTCACCCGCACCCCCAGTCCGAAGTCCATGGCTATGCTGTCGCCGAGGTTGGAGAAAGAGAACATGGAGTCGGGATCGTCCTGATTGAAGGTCCATACGTTTCCTGCATCCACGAATGCGGCTCCTTCAAGCTTCCAGACCAGCGGAAAGCGGTATTCGACATTCGCCTCTATTTTCATGTCTCCGGTCTGGCTCGGGATGATGAAGCTCTTGTTCATCGGCGATGTGCCCGGGCCCAGCGAACGCGCCTGCCAACCTCTCATGCTGTTTGCTCCGCCGACGTAGAACTGCTTTTCGAAGGGAAGCACCGTGGAGTTGCCGTAGGAATGGCCGGCGCCGGCGAGCAGGCGCGTGGCGATGGCCTGCTTGTCTCCCCTGCCTATCCTCCATGTCCATCCAAGCGTAAGCTCTGCCCGTACATATTGGGAGAACGGGATGCCGAACAGAAGTCCCCTGCCGTCGTCATCCTTCTTCATCATCGGCTTGAAAAGGCTGATGACATTGCCTGAAAGGTCGGTATTAAGACGGAGGTAATGGTAGGTTACCGCAGGTATGGCTTCGGGACTGGACGATATGTAGAACACTGCGCCCGAGCCGGCGTCGAAATGGTTCTGATAAGCGTATCGCATGAAGGGATTGCGTGATAGAGCCTCGAAGAAATCATCATCGATGTGACTGAGCTGCACTATGTTGAGCTGCAGTGGATAAAGCTGGTAATTAAGTTTGCGGAACACTCCCGAGTAGCCGAAGGAGGTGGAAAAGATGTTGCGGGTATACTCCGGGCGGTCCTGATAGTTGTATGTTAAATTGAGCTCCGTGCGCGGTATGTTCGGACCGCTGAAGAAAGAATAAGGCAGACCGAGGAACCGCGGAAAACTCAGTCCGGTAGACACACCGAATTCGTTGGAAAGGATGGGGTAGTTGAACAAGAACTGGAAGTTGCCCATGAAGCTGAGGTTCAGCCACTCTCCTCCGTGGAAAATGTTCTTGTGAAAGAAACTCAGCTGCGGCGAGACACCTATCAGTCCTGTGGAATTGGTCGAGGCTTCGAGATTGGCCTTGAAGCCCTGGAGCTTGGACTGGGAGAGATTGATCGCACAGTTGACGAGGTTGGAGTCGGTCTGGGTCATCTGGATGCCGACGCTGCTGAAGAGCCTGAGGGCGGAAAGGCGGGCATAGGTGGTGCGCACGTCGTTCTCGCTGTATGTCGCACCGGGACGTATCGTGTTCAGTTCGCGCAGGATCTTATCCTTGAAACGGAGGTCCCCGGAGTGCGAGATCGTGACGCTGTCGATCCGGAACTTGCGGAGTACCTGTGCGTTGTCCTCGCTGTCATTACGCGAATGTTCGTTAACCTTCATGTCCAGGAAAAGCTTCCCGGGAACGGAGATGGTATCAGCCTCGAAGATGTAATTGTTCTTGGAGAAGGTATAATACCCTATGTCGCGGAAATGTGCGGTACCGCGCACCGTCTCTTCCTCCAGTCGGGCCTCCGAGAGGATATCCCCTACCTTGACGCTGACGTTAGGGAGGTCTTCCATGAAGTCTTCCGGGAAAGTACCTCTTTCCGGAAGCGTGTATGAGAGGCTGTCTATGGGATATTGCTTGCCAAGGTGGACCAGATAGTTCACCGCCACCTTGCGGCCGTTCACACGTATGTCGCTGGTTACCTTGGAGTTATAGTAGCCTATGTACTCCAGGTGGGATTCCATGCTCTCTATGCTGGACTCGACGGCATCCGGGCTGTACACGACCGGGGGGGTACCGATCTTGCGGCACATGCGGGCGAAGAACCTGTTGTCTTCAGGGGATGCCCAGTTGAAAATGCTGACGAGAGGACTGATACCCAGGAAAGAAGAGTTGGGCTGCTGCTTGATATACTGGTTGAGTCCGCCGGAATCGAAACTTTTGGAATTGGTGACGTCGACCTTGTTCCTGGCAAGCCTGTACTCCCCTTCGGACAGGATGCGCGTGGTGCTGCAGGATGCTGCGAGCACCAGGGCGGCCAGAATGGCCGTGAACAGTCTGAGGGGTCGTTTCGTCATCATTTAGCCAATCATGCGAATTTAGCAATATTCTTATAGAAATCGGTAAAATAAATGAAGAATCATGGCTATCTTTGCGATGGAACAATTCAATCCATTACGGTATGGCACAGCTCTCAAACAGGGAAATCAAATCTATCAAGGCTCTGGCTTCGAAGAAGTTCCGGGACGAGACCGGGCTGTTCGTCGTCGAGGGAGAGAAGATGGTCGCGGAGGCATTGGCTTCGCGTTTCGAGGTGACCGCCGTATACCGGCGGGACGAGATAGGCGAGGAAGCGATGTCCCGGATCAGCCAGCTTTCCTCGCCGGCGCCGGTGCTGGCCGTCGTCCGCAGGCCTGCAGACATCGACGCCTGCCCCGCCGCGCCTGCTCCCGGGCTGTACCTGGCGCTTGACTCCATCCGTGACCCCGGTAACCTCGGGACCATCCTCCGCATTGCCGACTGGTTCGGCATCCGTTCAGTCCTTGCCAGTCGTGACACAGTCGAACCTTTCAATCCCAAAGTTGTGCAGGCCACGATGGGGGCAATATTCAGGGTTGATTTCCATTATGTTGATCTGCAGGAGTTTGCTTCATCTGTGTTGAAGTGTGGCGGTAAGGTGTACGGAACATTCCTCGACGGTCGTGACATGTATTCCCTCGACCTTGACCCGGGCCTTGACAGGCCTGTCGCCATCGTCATCGGCAATGAAGCCAACGGCATTTCTTCAGGGATGGAGTCCTTGGTCTCCGACCGCCTCTTCATCCCGCCCTACCCCGCAGGCGACCCTGGATCGGAGTCCCTCAACGCTGCCGTCGCAACTGCCGTCACCGTCGCCGAATTCCGCCGCCGTCTCCCCCGCTGATCCCGTTTTCCCTTAATGCTTCCCCTTATCCTTCTACCTCAGGTCGAAGGATGTCGCCCTTTTTGCGGAAAACGCCCTTATCCTTCTACCGCATGTGCTTTCCTGATTTCGGTTGACTCGGGTTTATAGATTATTCCTGGTATTTGTTGACTTTGTGTCGTTATTCCTGGATAGGGTTTACCATCCGAGTCTTATAACTGTCAGGGGTTGACTGGAGGCCG
>JAEEGL014824526.1_pt1 | contig 25822 bp, 18 predicted proteins | sample 9134231 | NCBI WGS metagenome assembly JAEEGL01 (sample SAMN16246548, study PRJNA631951) | gut metagenome | biome: gut microbiome; feature: rumen; material: fiber-attached | host: Bos | place: Iran: Karaj | collected 2018-10 | reverse complement strand
TCTTGAGAGCGGCAGCGTTCATTGCTACCAATACATCACACTGATCACCCGGGGTATAAACCTTACCTGCGCCGATGTGTACCTGGAAACCTGATACACCTGTCAGTGAGCCTTGCGGGGCGCGGATATCGGCAGGATAGTCAGGGAAGGTACTGATACTGTTTCCTACGGTTGCGGAAACAGTGGAGAAGATGTTGCCGGCCAGCTGCATTCCATCGCCGGAATCGCCTGAGAAGCGGACAACTACCTGATCCAATTCTTTTACTGTCATAACTTTTGTATAGCGTTTAATGATTCTGCATACTTAATCGGTGCAAAATTACAAGATTATTCCGTTAGAAATGCTATATACATACATTAATTAATTGATTTTAGCATATCAAGCCGAATATGAAATTTTTATGCTGCATATATGCAATAAATTATACAATAAATATGCATTCCTGGCTATTGGGTATAAAAAAGGCGGAATTCCCCAATTAACAGGAATTCCGCCATATTGTAATATCTTTTTGATTACTATTTCTTGAAGAGAGAAACGATCCAAAGTAGAACTACGGCACCGATAACAGCTGTTACCAATGATCCGAACCATCCGCCCCAATGGATTCCTAACCAACCTAACAGGCATCCGCCCAGAATACCGCCTAAAATACCTACAAGAAGGTTAACCCAAAATCCAAAACCGCCTCCTTTCATGATCTTACCGGCCAGGAAACCTGCCAGAACTCCCATAAGGATTGAAATAATAATATTCATATCAGTTGTTTTTAAGTTAGTAAATAAGTCCTTTTTAGAAGCCGAATCCGAATCCACCGCCCATACCGCCGCCGGATCCAAAGTTGACGGTTGCGTTCTGTTTAGCCTGAACAGGGGTACCGTCTTCTGTCTCGGCCGGAATCCAGTCTGGCATAACCATTACGGTACGCAAGGCTTCCTTATCCATAATATAGACCTCGGCATTGCTGCTGATAACCGGGTTGATGATTGATCCGTCAGTGTCAATGGTAAATGATACTGTGGCACGACCGTTTATTTTCTGATTCTTGAGGTTTTCAGGATAGTTGGTGTTATTGCGTATGAACTGCTGCATCTGCATGTTACCTCCAGGGAATGTAGCCTGAGGAGCACGTGGTCCCTGCTGTCCCTGAGGTCCTTGTGGAGCGCCACCGCCCATACCGGGGAATCCACCGCCTCCGAATCCGCCTCCTCCCATGCCCGGGAATCCGCCCATACCTCCGGCAGGCTGCTTGGACTGCTCAATCTCCTCTGGAGTAGGCATCGGGTCTATTCTCATAGGAACGCCCATACTGAGTACAGCCTGGAGAGAATCTATGTAATTTGAATAGTTGGGGAACTCCAGTTTGGATTGCAGTAAAATGCGATACCATTTCTTGGCATCACGCAATGCTATGGTATCATTATCCATACGCCATTTGCCCAAACAGAGTGTTCCTATCAATGCCTGCGCATTCAGTACGGCTTCATCCTTGTGGTTGACCTCTTCAATCTTGGGATATTTCTCAAGCAATCCTATACCACCGCTTACGTATGAGGGCTCTTTCTTATATTTTCCGTATTCACTGTAAAAACTGGCCAGTACCAGGTTTGCATTGTTGTTGCCATTTTTTACAGCTTTCTTGAGCCATTTCACACCCTGTGAGAACAGACCGTCATTCTCCTTTTTCTGGAGCCAGAAAGCATAAAAAAAGTTTCCCAGGTTATATTGTGCGTCAGCATTCTCCTGTTTTGCGGCCACATCCAGAAGGTTGAGTCCCATCTCCATATTCTTTGTGACGTTCTGGCCGGACATACATTCCATTCCAAGCAGATAGGCTGATTCTGCATCACCTTTGATGACCCCCTTCTTGTATCGGTCTATCATCTGTTTCATAGCAGGATTAGAGAGCTCAATCTTATCCATTTCAGCCTTGATGGAATCAGCATTGATTTTCTGTGCAAATGTCGGTAAAGTGATAACAACCGACATAACTACTGAAATAATAAATTTTCTCATTTGCATTATTGAATTAGGTAATTGCAAATATCGGCATTTAGTTGAAATGTGAAATATATTTAAAGAAAAAAATGACCGGAGTCAGAATTTTTCCAACTCCGGTCATTTAAGATATCAGTAGATATTATGCCTTTGTGGCAGCAACCTCCTCCTTCTCTTTCTTGGTCTTTTTCATAACCAGATAAGCGGTAGGAGCAGCTACGAACAGTGATGAGCAGGTACCGAATACAACACCCAGAATCATTGCGAATGCAAAGCTGCGGATGCTGTCACCGCCCAGGAAGAAGATAGCCAACAGCACGATCAATGTACTTACTGATGTGTTGATGGTACGGGCCAGTGTGGTGTTCAGGGCATCGTCAAACAACTGTTTGCGGTTGCGCTTGGGATAGAGACCGGTAAACTCACGGATACGGTCAAATATAACCACTTTATCGTTGATTGAGTAACCGATAGCGGTAAGCACGGCACCTATGAATGTCTGGTCAATCTCGAGTGAGAACGGCATCCATCCCCAGCAGATTGAATACATACCTATTATAATAAGTGTATCAAAGCAGAGAGCGAATATAGCTCCTACTGAGTAAGCCACGTTGCGGAAACGTATCAGGATATAGAGGAATATGGCAATGAGAGCCAGAATCACGGAGATGATAGCTCCACGTGTAATATCCTCGGCTATTGAAGGACCTACCTTCTGTGAACTGATGATTGATCCGCCGTCACGGTTCTCTCGATCGATGAATTTAGCAAGTGTCAGGTCTGAGCTGAGCTTGCCGGCTTTCTTGAGTGATGTGAACAGGAACTCCTCAATCTCGGAATCAATGGTCTCCGACTCCTCATCAATACGGTAGTTGGTTGATATACGGATTGTCTTGTGGTCTGTTCCAAGAGCGATAGCCTGGACATTGTCCTCAGTAATCACATCTTGAAGGATAGAGCGAACCTCCTCAGGCTCAACCGGCTCCTCAAACTGAACCACGAAGTTACGACCACCTGTAAAGTCGATACTCTTGCTGAGTCCGCGTGTTGCCAGGAATCCGATGCAGATGATAGCAGCCAAACCGAATATCACGAATGATGTCTTGGCAGCCTCCATAAACTTGACAGAAGTGTTCTGCATCATGTTCTTTGAGAGTCCAGTGGTAAATGTCAGGTTCTGCATCTTACCCTTGGCCAGGAAGTGCTCATAGACGATACGTGTCAGGAACACTGCAGTAAAGAATGAGCAGATGATACCGATGATAAGCGTTGTAGCGAATCCGCGGATAGGACCTGTACCGAAGTTGAACAGGATGATACCTGTGATTATTGATGTGAAGTTGGAGTCAAAGATAGCTGAGAAGGCGTTCTTGTAACCGTCTGTAAGAGCGGCTTGAACGCTCTTGCCACCCTTGAGTTCCTCCTTGGTACGCTCATAGATAAGCACGTTGGCATCGACAGCCATACCCAGGGTAAGTACGATACCTGCTATACCAGACATTGTCAAAGCAGCTTGGAATGAGGTAAGGATACCCAGTGTGAAGAAGAAGTTCAAGAGCAGAGCTCCGTTGGCAATCATACCCGGAACGAATCCGTAGATGATGCACATATAGACCATCAGGAAGATGAATGCTATGATGAATGAGTTGAATCCCTTCTGGATTGATTCCTGACCAAGTGAAGGACCTACAATATCCTCCTGAACAATCTTGGCAGGAGCAGGCATCTTACCTGACTTAAGTACGTTGGCAAGGTCCTGTGTCTCCTCAACGGTGAAGTTACCTGATATCTCAGAACGTCCGCCTGCAATCTCATCCTTTACGTTAGGAGCACTATAAACGTAACCGTCAAGTACGATAGCGATACCGCGACCTACATTCTGTCTTGTAAGAGTAGCCCACTTGCGTGCACCCTCGGCGTTCATGGCCATACTTACTACAGGACTACCGTTCTGGCTGAAGTCAGCCTTTGATTCGGTGACTACATCACCTGTAAGGTCCGGCTGTCCGTTCTTGTTGTCGCTCTTGATGTTGAAGAGTTCAAAATACTGCTCGGAGTCATTGAAAGACTTGACACCCCACATGAATACAAGGTCACGGGGAAGGATAGCCTTAGCCTCAGGGCTGGTAAGCATACGGTTGATCTCTGCAGTATCAGAGTAATGTGCTATACCGGCAACCCACTCACCGCCTTGTGCATATGGATAGGGGTTGAGGCGTGCAAACAACGGATTGCTCTTGCGCAAAGCCTCGCGCTGTGCGGCAGTAGCCTTGGCATTCTCCTGCTCACCATCATTCTCAACGAGCTGGTCTATCAGCTCATCGCTTTCTGCTTTTGCTGTTTCTTCAGCGGGAGCATCTGCTTCATCGGCCTGAGCTTCGTCAGGATTCTCATCGGCATACTTCTGAGCCAGACGGCTGTCTAAGCGGTTAAGTACATCCTGAATCTCAGCAGTCTTGTAGGTCTCCCAGAATTCCAGGTTTGCAGAACCCTGAAGGAGCTTACGTACACGCTCAGGCTCCTTGATACCGGGAAGCTCAACCATGATACGGCCCTGCTTTCCTGCAAGTTCCTGAATATTGGGCTGTGCTACACCAAAGCGGTCTATACGTGTGCGCAGTACGTTGAATGAATTTGCTACGGCAGCGTTAACCTCTTCCTTGAGAACATTTACTATTTCAGCGTTAGGTGTCTGGGCGTTGATTTTCTCCTTAAGGTTTGATGTTGCAAAGTATGTGCTAAGCTTGGCATCGGGGCCGGCTATCTTTGCGAATTCCTCAGCAAAGATATCCACAAAGTTGTCCTGGCTGCTTACTGCACGTTTCTTGGCAGCGGCCATTGTCTCCGTGAATACGCGATCCTGGCTGTTATTGGCAAGAACCTTGACTACGTCGGGTATTGAGACTTCAAGAATAACGTTCATACCGCCTTTAAGGTCCAGACCAAGACCGATCTGCATCTCACGGCACTCTTTGTATGAATAGATACCCAACCAGACCTTTTTGTTCATTACAGAGTCAAGATAGGCCTGTTCATCCTGACTCTGGGCAGCTTTGTTCTCAATGCTGCGAGTCTTGAAGGTAAAGGAGAGATAGAACAGACACACCAGTGTCAGTGCTATCGCAAAAATCTTTACGAATCCTTTGTTTTGCATACTGTTTTATTGTGTTATTAAATTATTTGTGCGCGTGTGCGTAAAAATTCAAGGGTGCAAATATAGAGATTTTTTCTGGTCCGCAACCAATAGCAAGTTCTTTTCTGTTTATAAAAATGCAAAAGTGTTATATTTGTGACATGAAAACGTCTCATTTTATCCTTTTGGCGGTAATGACCGCACCATTGTCTGTGTTTGCGCAGAGTGTGCCTGATTGGGAGAACCCGGCTGTAATTGGCATAAACAAACTCCCTTATCATGCCACGTTGGGAAACCCCTCAACCCATAGAAACAATCCGGAGATTACATATCTGGACGGGACCTGGAAGTTCCGTTGGTCACCTGATCCGGAAAGCCGTCCTGCTGATTTCTTCCAGGCCGGTTATGACGTAAGCGGCTGGGATGACATACATGTGCCTTGTGACTGGCAGATGCAGGGATATGGCACGCCCATCTATACCAATTCCCGATATCCTTTCCGCCGTGAACCGCCACGTGTTACCGGTACGCCTGACCGCAGCTGGACCGCGTTCAGTGCCCGTAATCCGGTGGGCAGTTATGTGACGGATTTTGAGGTACAGGATATTCCTTCATTCAACTGGATTCTGGAGTTTGAGGCCGTAAGTTCCGCGTTTTACGTGTGGGTGAACGGACAGAAGGTGGGTTACAGCCAGAACAGTATGTCACCGGCCGAGTTTGATATATCTCCGTTCCTGAAAGAGGGCTTGAACCGTCTTGCCGTTGAGGTCTATCGCTGGTGTGACGGATCATACATAGAGGATCAGGATTTCTGGCGTCTGAGCGGCATATTCCGTCCGGTAAAACTGTGGCGTCGCCCCTTGCAGCACATCTCTGATTACAGGATTTCACTAATACCGTCAGAGGATTTCAGCAGTGCATCATTCAATGCTCAGATAGAGTTGACAAATGCCGGCAGAAAGGTGTCCGATGCCATGAGCATAAGGGTTACTCTTAAGGGAAAAAATACCGATGGAAACGGGATAAATCAGATTATGTCAGATTCCGGTAAGCCTATCAGTTCGGGGGATACAATCAATTTGGATTTGACTGGTGTTCTTGAGCATCCGTTGTTGTGGTCAGCAGAGAAACCAAATCTTTATGAATGCCTTATAGAACTGCTTGATTCACGCGGCAGTGTTGTTGAGAGTTTTGTACAGAACACGGGAGTAAGGCGTATCGAGAACCGCGGAGAGGTGATGTACATCAATGACAAGCCGGTCAAGCTGCGTGGTGTGAATCGTCATGATCACCATCCCCGTACCGGACACTATGTGGATGCAGAGACAACGGAGCTTGATATCAAGCTGATGAAACAGGCTAACATCAATATGCTCCGCACATCACATTACCCAGATTCACCATTGCTTTATGAACTCTGTGACCGATACGGACTCTATGTGATGGATGAGGCCTGTCAGGAGTCACACGGTTTCGGACTCCGAAACCGCCAGATGGGTAATGACCCGCAGTGGATGAAAGCCCATGTGGATAGGGCGGAATCACTGGTAAGGAGAGACTTTAATCATCCATCCGTTTTCTTCTGGTCACTGGGTAATGAGGGCGGCGCAGGCATGAACATGCGCGCCATGCGTGCCAAGGTGGATGAACTGGATTCTACGCGGTTAGTGTTCTGTGATACAGACCTTTCCGTATCAGACCTGTATGATGACAGCTATCTGTCACCAGCCCGCCTTAAACAGGTGGCAAATAGGGTGACTGACCGTCCCTTCATGATGCGTGAGTATGCCCATATGATGGGTAACTCCGGCGGCAACCTTACGGAGTATTGGGATATCATTTATGCTGATCCCAGTATAGCCGGAGCCGCAATCTGGGACTTTGTGGACCAGGGAATAGCCAAACCTATAGATGGTTCTCCGCTTACATACAAAGGCAGTAGTCTGGCTCTTGAGGAGGGTGAGTATTGGGCCTACGGAGGTGATTTCGGTGATATGCCCAATGACGGTAACTTTGTAATCAACGGCCTGCTGGCCCCTGACCGCACTCCGCATCCCCATTACTATGAGGTCAAGCACATCTACCAGCCTATCCATTTTGAAAAGATTGACAACACTCATGTAAGGGTAGTCAATATGAACTGGTTCACATCCCTCGACGAGTATGATTACAGTGCCTGGTTCTTTGATGACAGTGATGGGGAATCGGATCTGATACAGCTTTCAAAGCCCGATGAAAATGGTGTTTTGACTATTCCCGAGCATCGGATAGGGAATAATTTTAAGAGAGCCTTGACCGTATGTGCATCGTTGCCACACTCTGTATTATGGGCCGATAAAGGCTTTACGGTGGCTTATGACCAGTTTGTGTATGTTGAGGATTATTTAGCCCATCCTTTTGACATGGAAGGGTTTGCCAAAAGAATAAAACCCGGGAAAGAGTTGAAATATCTTGAAAAAGGAGGCTACTCTTTTGACAGTCTTGGTGCACTTGTGGGCTGGAATTATCAGGGAAGGGAGGTCCTGGCCGGACCGATTGAACCCTATTTCTGGAAACCCGCCAATGACAACCAGCTGCGTAATGACTATGAGAGGAGCATTGGAGTATGGCACTCGGCGGCATCGGAACGCAAACTCCTGTCCAGTAAGTTCTCGCTGTACAAGGACAAGCGTAACCATAAGCAGCAGGGTACACTGATCTGCGAATTTACATATGCTCTACCGGTGGGCGCCACACTTGAAATGACATACTACCTTGATTTGGAAAACAAGGACCGAGTAGAAGTATTTATGTATTATACCCCTGACAGCGTTAGGGTGGAATCCATGCCAAAGTTCGGATTAAGGATGAGAGTGCCTTCGGGTTATGACAACGTTTCATGGACTGGACGCGGCCCTTGGGAGAACTATCCCGACCGTAAGCTGGGTGCATTGTACGGAGAGTACACGTTACCTGTAGATGAGTATATGACGGATTATGTCTATCCTCAGGACAACTCCAACAGGTCAGACGTTGACAAACTCCTGTTGACCGGTTCCGGACTGCCCTTACTGAGCATTACCGACTTGGGATTTGTAAGCCCTCCAAAAGGATTCAATGCAAGAATCTGGAATTACTCCGAGGAGGATTTGGAGAAGGCACTTCACGGATATGAACTGCCCGAGCGTGACTATCTGAACATCAATATTGACTCAGAGATAATTGGCGTGGGTGGAAATGATGCATGGGGTGCAAGAACTGAGCCTCAGTATATTCCGTCTGCCGGAGAACCGTATATTCTGCGTCTGGTGATAAACCTTGAGTGATTGGCTATTCCAGCCTGATTTTGCTGATGACGGGATAGTGGTCACTGTCTTTCTGGGTGCGGTCTATCCAGGTGTAGAGGGGGGTGATGTTTTTGCTGCAGAAGATGTGGTCTATGCGGTAGTAGAGTTTATGTTCGTGATAGGTGATACCCATCCCGCTGCCGGACTTGGCATAGGTGTTGTGCATGAAACGGTCAAAAAGGTGGTAGGAGTATGATAGCGGAGTGTCATTGAAATCACCGCAAACAATCACATACTTTGCCGTCTCGCTGCTGGCGCGGTCGGCAATAAGGCGTGCCTGTCCTGCTCTTTGCGATGTTGATTGAAGAAGGTTCTTCAGTACTTTCTTGGATGCCTTGTAGTGGGTGCTGTCTGTGGGGTTCTTGATGAACTTCTGATACTCCGTGATATCTTCTGAAACCAAATGATTTGACTGAAGGTGGCTGTTATATACAGCCAGTGTATCAGTTCCTATGAGAATCCTCAGGTATTGGCAACTGTTGCCTGAATTCTCAAATTCAATGGACTCGTTAAGCAGAATGGGGTATTTTGACAGGCAGGCTTCAGCATTTTTGCCTTTCGGTAGGCCAAAATACGGGTATAGATCTGTTATGTTTTTTTTACGTGTGCCCAAATTCAAAACGTGGTGTGTTGCTTCTTGAAGGAATATTATGTCTGCGTCAAGTCCTATTGTATAGTTCAGAACGGGATTATCCACATTCCAGTTCTTGTTATCATCAATACCAAAGCCCTCAGTGTTATAAGTGACTACGGTCAGATAAGGCTGTTGAACCTTTTTCTCTTTGGAGAAATGCAGCGGGAAGTATTTCAGGGTGGGGATTAGGCATATCAGAATTGCGGCCAACGGAACAAGGGTTCCTTTTCTCCATGTGAGCAGCCAGAGGATGAAAAACATGAAATTCAGGACGTATAGAAACGGAAATAGCAATCCTGAAAGTGACGCGAACGGCCATCGTCCAATGGGTGCCACTATTGAACCGTAACAGCTGAATATGAGCATGAAGGCGGTCACAATATTGACAGCCATCAACGGATAAGCCAGCAGTTTGCCAATTAATTTCATGCGTCTTTTTTTCTGTGAAAGAGATTATCTATCCAAACAGAAACGGTAGTGACAGGCATTGTGATATCCTTGCCCTTACTCAGCATCCTGTTGAAAAACCAACCTAAGCCTGCTGCTCCCAGATGGACTGCATCAGTGGCTGGATTTGCATGAGGCAGGATGGCCAGGTCAATCAGCACAAGTGCTATTATGATGTATTTTATTTTGACGGGACCTATCAGAGGTATGGGTTCAGTGTTGTTGGGCGCCCGGAAGGCAAGTGCTGTGCAAAAGGCCAATATACATGCGGAACACAATGGCATACAGTCAAGCCATTCTTTTTTCTGCAGAGACGGAAACAGTAAAAAAACACCGGTGAAAACGACCATTCCTGTAATACCTCCCATTATATAGAGGCCGCGTAATGCGTTAGATGTGAAATACCGCAGGAATATGCTTCCAAGCCAGTAGAGGATAAGCATATTGAACAGCATATGCCATAATCCCCAACTTGTAAACATTGAGGTTACTATTGTCCAAGGCCTGTATAGCAGGAGGATAGGTTTCCATGGGTAGTTGAGAACTATATAGGCAAACTTGTTCTCTCCAAAAGAAAAGAGAGTGAATGTGATATCAAGAAGAAGTGTAAAGACAAACACACCGCCGTTTATAAAGAGCAGACGTGTAAGGATATCGCCTGTCCTGAATTTTTCCTTCAGTTCTTCCAACAGATTCATCACCATGTGAATTTAATGTGGTTGTCCTTGCGCTCCTTATGCCTCCAGTACAGTATCATAAGGAATCCGGCAAGCATTCCGCCCAGATGAGCAAAGTGAGCTACGTTATCGGCCGCACTGTTTTTCAGGCCAAGTACCAGTTCTATAACCACATAACCTACAACCAGCCATTTGGCCTTTATGGGGAACGGGATAGGTATTATAAACAACTGGTTGTCAGGGAATGTCATTCCGTAGCCGAGCAATATTCCGTAAACGGCTCCCGATGCCCCCACGGTAAGGATTGCGTTCATATAAACTCTTAAGGCATGAACTACCTCAGGGGTTATGGGGTCAAATCCTGAGAGGGTAATCTCATACTGGACGAACTGGAACAGTTCCTGTGTAAGTCCTGCTCCGATTCCGCATATCAGGTAGAATAAGAGAAAACGGTTGGAGCCCCACTGCATCTCCATGATACGGCCGAACATCCATACGGCAAACATGTTGAGGAAGAGGTGGGTGAATCCTTCATGAAGGAACTGATATGTTATGAGTTGCCAGATATGGAAATCCGGTGCAAGAAAAAAGTGCAGTCCGCACAGCTTGTGCAGGTCTATTCCATATTTGTATAGAGCCATCGTGCCCATCCAGCATAGTACATTGATGATGAGCAGATTCTTGGTTATAGGGGGTAGCTTGTTCATTATCTATACATAAACTATGTTATGAGCCGCAAAAGTAGCCATTTTTTCAGTAACTTTGCAGACCATAAATCAAATATATGAAAATAGAAACACTTATAGCACAAAAGGCCGTTGTTGCCATCAAGGAGCTTTATGGCCAGGAAATTGACGCTGCAACAGTACAGGTACAGAAAACCAAACGTGAGTTTGAGGGCCATCTTACAATTGTGGTGTTCCCTTATCTTAAGATGTCACGCAAAGGTCCTGAACAGACTGCTACCGAGATAGGAACGTGGCTCAGGGAAAACGTAGAGGAGATAAGTTCCTATAACGTTATCAAGGGATTCCTGAATCTGGTAATATCCTCATCTGTTTGGGTGGATATGCTCAACGGAATCAATGCCGATGAAAACTACGGCTTACGCAGTGCTACCGATGAATCTCCACTGGTGATGATAGAGTATTCATCACCCAATACAAATAAACCTCTGCATCTTGGCCATGTACGCAACAACCTTCTTGGAGGTGCTCTGGCCAATATCATGGCTGCCAACGGCTATAAGGTGGTAAAGACCAACATAGTCAATGACCGCGGCATACATATCTGCAAATCAATGCTTGCCTGGCTCAAGTGGGGTAACGGTGCCACACCTGAATCAACCGGTAAGAAAGGTGATCATCTGATAGGTGATTACTACGTTGAGTTCGATAAGCATTTCCGTGCTGAGGTCAAGAGTCTGCTGCCTGCTAACTATGCAGAGCTTGATGAGAAGGCACAGGAGGAGGCTAAGGCCAAGGCTGAGAAGGAGTCACCTCTGATGCAGGAGGCACATGCCATGCTGGTCAAGTGGGAAGCCGGTGATCCTGAAGTACGTGCCCTGTGGGAGCGTATGAACCGCTGGGTATATGCCGGATTTGATGAGACATACAAGCGTCTGGGCGTAAGCTTTGACAAGATATACTATGAGTCTCAGACATATCTGGAGGGTAAGAAAACCGTTATGGAGGGTCTTGAAAAGGGGTTGTTCTTCCGTAAGGAGGATGGTTCTGTTTGGGCAGACCTGACTCAGAACGGGCTGGACCAGAAACTGCTCTTGCGCAGTGACGGTACATCGGTCTATATGACTCAGGATATTGGTACCGCCCAGTTGCGATTCCGTGATTACCCCATTGATCGTATGATTTACGTGGTGGGCAATGAGCAGAATTACCACTTCCAGGTGCTCTCCATACTGCTTGACCGGTTAGGATTCAAGTGGGGCAAGGATCTGGTACATTTCTCATACGGTATGGTTGAGTTGCCTGAGGGCAAGATGAAGAGCCGTGAGGGTACGGTAGTGGATGCCGATGACCTGATGGATGAGATGATAGAGACCGCACGTGCCACATCGGCTGAACTTGGCAAGCTGGACGGCCTGTCAAAAGAGGAGCAGGACGAGATAATGCGCATAGTGGGAATGGGTGCATTGAAGTATTTTATCCTTAAGGTTGATGCCCGCAAGAACATGACCTTCAACCCCAAGGAATCCATTGATTTCAACGGCAATACCGGACCGTTCATCCAATACACATATGCCCGTATCCGTTCTATCATGCGTAAGGCCGCTGAAGAGGGAATCAAACTGAATGCAAATCTCTATACGGATGAGAAGTCACAGATATCAGAGAAGGAACTTGGATTGATTCAGATGCTCATAGGATTCCAGGATGTGGTACGTCAGGCTGCTGATGACTACAATCCTTCTGTCATTGCAAACTACTGCTATGACCTGGCTAAGGAGTTCAACCAGTTCTATCATGATTTCAGCATCATGCACGAGCCTAGCCGTGAACTGAAACTGTTCCGCCTGGTTCTGGCGCAGAATGTGGGCAAGATCCTTAAGCTGGGTACCGGGCTGCTGGGCATTGAGGTTCCGGAAAGAATGTGATTCTTTGAGAGCTTGATAAGGTGAGCGAGCTCTAGTAGGGGACGGTTCTCTTTGTGCCCTTTCAAGGGCACAAAGAGAACCGTCCCCTGTGAGCGATAGCAAGATTTGATTAAATTTGCGACATGGCACAGAAGTTTTATGTTGTTTGGATTGGTCTGAATCCGGGGGTATATGACTCCTGGGAGGCTTGCAAACAGCAGGTAGAAGGCTGGAAAGGTGCCGTATATAAGGGCTTCGATACCCGTGAGGAGGCCGATGAAGCTATCAATATGCCTCCTGAAAATTTCATTGAGAAGAAGGATCCTGAACATAAGGGAGGCCGTAAGAAACAGGATAAACCCATTCCGCCGGAAGTTATCCGTCAGGCGCTTGCGGTTGATGCCGCTTGCAGCGGTAATCCCGGACAGATGGAATACAGGGCCGTTTATCTGGGCGATATGGAAGAGAAATTCCATTTCGGGCCTATCCTGGGAACCAACAACATAGGTGAATTCCTGGCCATCGTTCATGCTCTTGCGCTTTACAAGAGCCGTGGGCTTGACTGGCCTGTGTATAGTGATTCACGCAATGCCATCTTATGGGTCAAAGCCGGCAGGTGCCGTACCAAACTGGAACGGACTCCTGATACTGAAGCGGTGTTTGAGCGCATAGAGAGTGCTGAACGTTGGCTCAAGGAAAATACGTACAGGAACGTGATTCTTAAATGGGAGACCCAAAAGTGGGGTGAAATACCTGCTGATTTCGGTCGGAAATAAATTTGGATATGATCAGTAACAGGCGGACAGGAAGGTTTTACACACTGATGAGACATTATCTTGGTCTTGTGCTCGTCTTTGTTTTGCAGAAACCTCTGTTTATGGCCTACGCCGGTGCTTTCCATCGTCATTACGGTATTATGGACTGGCTACGGGTTATGTGGCATGGTATTCCCATTGACCTGTCAGTGGCCGGTTATCTGACAATCTTCCCGCTTTTATTGATAGTGATAGGTATCTGGATCAGGTCTTTTCCTGTAAAGAGAATCATTCAGGTCTATGATGCTTTGGCAGCGTTGCTGCTTTCTGTGATATTTGTAGGCGATGCAGCCCTTTACCCTTTCTGGGGGTTCAAGCTGGATGCTTCAGTCCTGTTTTATCTCCGGACTCCCAAGGAGGCTGTCGCAAGCGTATCGCCCCTGATGGTGATAATAGGCATTCTGGTGATATTGCTTGTGGCATGGATGATCTACAGGGTGCTTGTTTATGCGCTTAAACCTATTGAGATTCCATACAACAAGGTCCTAATCAGGCTGCCGGTCACTTTATTGTACATACTTCTGTTCGGGCCTCTTTTCCTTGCCATTCGCGGCGGAATAAGGGAATCAACCATGAATGTGGGCCATGCTTATTTCACCTCTGACCAGTTCATGAACCACTCTGCCGTCAATCCCGGATTCAGTCTGCTCAGCTCAGTGAGCAAGACATCCGATTATTCAGAATGGTATGATTATCTTGAAGAGGACAGACGCCGTGAACTGTTCGAGGGTCTTTATGATACATCACTTGAAGGTACTGAGAAACTGCTCAATACCGATCGGCCCAATGTGCTTGTTCTTGTCATTGAGGGAATGGGAGGTGATTTTGTCCATGCCATAAGCGGCAGACCTGATGTCACTCCACGTTTGGACAGTCTGATATCACAGGGCATATTCTTCAGCAACTGCTATGCCGGAAGTTTCCGTACAGACAGGGGTATGGTATGTGTCATGAACGGTCATCCGGGCCTGCCCATGACCTCAATCATGAAACTCCCCAATAAGAGTGCTGCTCTGCCGTCTTTGCCCGGAAAACTGCGTGAGGTAGGCTATGAGACATATTTCATGTATGGAGGTGATATTAATTTCACCAATATGAACAGTTGGCTTTACGGCACAGGATTCAAGCATGTGACATCGGATGCAGAATTCACCCATTTGGAGCGTAAGACCAATGCATGGGGGGTGAATGACGATATCACGTTCAGCCGTCTGCTGTCAGAGATAAAGGAGCGCAAGGACTCTCTCTGGTTCGGCGGATACTTGAGTCTGAGCAGTCATGAGCCGTTTGAGGTTCCCTATCACAGGCTGAATGACAAGATATGTAACTCATTTGCCTACACAGACAGTTGTTTGGGTGCTTTTGTGGACAGTCTGCGTAACTCTCCAATCTGGGACAATCTGCTTCTGGTTATTACTCCTGATCATGGGTTCCGCTATCCTCCGCAGGGATTTGCCTTTGATCCCCATGTGCATCATATTCCTATCCTGTGGCTTGGAGGCGCAGTAAAGGAACCAAAGGTGATAGACCGTTTCACCGTACAACCCGATATGGCTGCCACTATTCTGGCACAGATGGGGATAGATTTCAGTGATTTCCGTTTCAGCCGCAATGTGCTGTCCGATACATATAAATACCCGTTCTCGTTCTACACATTCTCAAACGGACTCTGTTTTATTGACAGTACCGGCATAACACTGTATGATGATGATTCGGGTCAATGTCTTATCAATGACCCGGAGGGTTCAGAGTTGCGTCTTGACAGGGGTAAGGCCATTCTGCAGACCTTGTATGATGACCTTGAGGCCCGCTAAGGCATTACTTTTTGTTGTTATAGGCTGCCGGGTGTGCGGCCATCCATTCCTGTAATCCCTCTTTTGTGCGCTTCCAGCGGTTATGGGTCCAGAGCCATAGTTCAGGACACTCACGGATATTGTCCTCAAGCAGACGCATGTATTTCTCTGTCACGGCATATTCCGGCAGGTCTGCGGTGTGTTCAAAAATAAGCTGAAGGTCACAACGGTAAAAACCGCGGCGTTTGCGGGTAATATGCATGTACCAGATCTCCAGATCCAGTTTCCTGGCCAGGCGTTCAGCCCCTGTGAAAACAGGCGTCTCCCTGTTCATGAACTGGGTCCAGTAATGGATGTTCCACCACAGCGGTACCTGATCGGCAATCATTCCTATAAAGAATTTCTTGCCATCTTTCCTGTAACTCAGGAAGCGTCGCATTACCTGTTCCATAGGTATGCTTACAGTCCCGTATCTGTTGCGCAGTTTGTACATGAACAGTTCCATTGTGGCATTCTCAAGTCTGTGATATACCTGACCTCCTACAAAGTCATTCACATCGGTAAAAAACAGGTTCATGGAGGGTATCCATTCCCAATTGCCTACATGGCCTAGATAACCTATACCGGACCTTCCGTTTATGGTCTCCTGCACCAGTTTGTCCATTCCGGTAAACTCCATGTGACGCAGTATCCAGCGCTTGCCTGCAGATACGGTCTTGAGAGCTTCAACTATCTGGCATGCAAACTGATAGTAAAAGCGGCGTTCAGTGCGGCGCAGCCATTTCCTGTCCTTGTCAGGAAAGGATAGAGCCAGGTTCTTGCGTACAATGTTTTTTCTGTAACGTAAGGGTGGGCAGATATACATAAGCAGCCAGACAATGTCTGAGAACAGATACAGCACCGGCAGTGGGAGCAGTGAAAAAACCCAGACGATACCAAACAGAACCGATGACAGAAATTTAGCCATATTCAGAATGTGAAATTAAACCGGGCCCCCATCACAAAGGACCTCCACACTTTATCATAATAATCAAGCCCGCCGTGTACTGTTATGCTTGAGAACGATGATGTCCTGACGGTCATACCTAAGTTTGCATAGCAGTGAAAACCTTTGGGAATATCCCATTCCAACGGCTGATCCTGATACTGGAAGCTGTAGCTGTTGGTGCTGGGTGAGTAACCGGCAATAGCTTGCCCGTTTATGCTTAACATGCTTATTACCGGAATGTCCATATCAAATCCAGCTCCCAAGGTGTAAACATCAGTGACGCTCCCTTGAGGCGGCAGGTACAGGTCATCTGAACCGGTCCATTTCATCTGGGTGAGGCCGGCACGGATTGTAGGGCCTATGTACCATGGCATCCATGAGGCGTCTATTCCTATGGAGCAGGCCGGCTTGGCATTCGGGTTGCCATATCCTCCGGATGTAAAGATATCGGCCCCTATGCTGTAGTCGGAGTACAGTCCGAATTTCCATTCCGGCATATCTTCAATTTCAGGAACCACTATGGGCTTTTTCAGGCCGTGGTCGCCAAAAAGGATATCGGTAAGGTCATATGCAAGTTCAGTTGAGAATATGCCTAAGGCTGCTCCGGCCAGGACATCCGAAGCCCAATGACGGTTTGAGATAACCCTGAATATACCTGTGGTTGCGGCCATTCCGTATCCGGCTACGCTTATCCATGGGCTTACAGTCTCTCCGTACTCTTTATGGAGCATATGTGCGAACATGAATGCCGTAGCCGTATGCCCGGAGGGGTAGGAATTGAACGCACGGCCGTCAGGACGTTCTCTCTTGAAGGTATGTTTGGCAGCCTGGACAACGGATAGCAGGATTGCTCCCGATGCAATATCCGCCGTTATCATGCGGGGCCAGTCACTGCGGCTTTCAAGTCCGCTAGCCTTAAGTGCATACAGTAATATGCCAGGTGACAATTGCAGTATATTGGCTGACCACATGCCCGGTGATTTTATGCCGCCTGTCTTTACAATGCGTTTGTCAAGAAGATAGTCATCAAACAGGATACTGGCGGTAAGCAGGCCCGCGGGTAAAAATATCCGTTGCGTGAAGGATTCAGGCTTGTAAGCTATACTGGAGGTATCTTTAGATAGAGACAGGTTCAGCGTGTAGTCAATCTCACTTAGAGGCTTATAGGGCCTGAAAGGGTTGATTCCGGCACGGGTTTCTGCTAGGGGAAGCAACAGTATGGCTGATATGAGCAGGAATCTCTTCATTTCATGTTTTTGAGAGTCTTCTTCATCCCCAATCTGTATTTTACCGTTATAAGCTGCTGGTTATGTATCGGGGTGTCAGGCGTGAAATGCAGATTCCAGCGGAACCCGAACTGCACGTTTTCATCGGCCACAAACTGAATTCCCAGTTCAGTCTTGTTATAGAACGTATGGTTATAGAATGGGTCGCTGCGATGGAATTGGAGACCGGCTTCCGCATCATCCATGAACGGTTGCTGTGCATCTCCTGCAAATACGGTGCTTTTTATGTCAAACATCTTCCAGCCTATCTGTACGTCACCCAAGAATCCTGTCGGGCCGTGCCAACTGTCTTCCTTACGGCAGCGTACCAGCGAACATAGTACTCCTGCATTGGCTTTCAGTACCAGTTCTGGTGATAATACTCCTGTCAGGTTCAGGCTCAAATAGGGGTTGAACTGGAACTTCTCATAGATGTAATGACCCGGTTCCTTGGGTTTGGCAAAATGTGTCATGGCTACGAACCATCCTCCGCCAATCACTTTTTTGCCTATCTGACCGTCCCACACAATGCGGAATGCCTCGCGCTGGGTTTCTGTCTGACGGCTGAACCAGTTGCAGTATAGCTCGGTCTGCCAGTTCCAGCCATAGTACTGTATCAATGTTCCTCCTATTGTGGGCTCAAAGAATGCTATTGAATCATACAGGAAAGCATCGGGCAACTGACGTTGTAAATTGTTGCGCGGTATGGCTCCAAAGTATGAAATCCAGTTTTCACCGCCATATTTGTAGTAAAGTATGATATCCGGATCAATGCTCTCCTTGGAGCCATATTCCCAAATTTTTGAAACTCCCGCCATAAGAGAGTGGTTGCCGTGGTCGGCAGTTGCATAATCAATGCCAATCTCAGGCATGATGCGCATTCCGTAGATGGTCTGAGGGAGCATGTCTTTCTTGAACTCACGGTTATCAAACAGGCCGTCAAAGGCTATGTCAGCGCGTAGTCTCTGGCTGTATCCATGAAAGCACAGAAGTGATAGTGCTATGGTTAAGTATAGTTTGAACGGTTTGCTCATAAAAACTTATCAACAGATTGCGCAAAGTTACCTATTTATAATGCATTTACCATTTTTTAGGCCGCATAAAATTTGTATCTTCGCGCATCAAACAAACGTTTATAGTCAATGAAAGAATTATTTGCATTCTTGGGACGTTTTGTCAGACCCTATCGCCGCAATCTGGTAGGTAGTGTCATATTCAATCTTCTGTCAGCATTCCTGAATGTTTTTTCATTCGTTCTCATTGTACCTATTCTTAAGATCCTGTTCCAAATTGAAGATGCAGAGACTTATCAATACATTGAATTGACCGGAGCAGAGATTGGTGATTACTTTGATATCCTGAAAAACAATTTCTATTGGTGGGTAACTGGATTCATAGATAAATATTCAGCATCCAGGACCTTGCTTCTTTTAGGATTGATCCTGATTGTGATGACATTCTTCAAGACTGCGTGTTATTATGCCTCAACGGCAGTCATGGTTCCTTTACGCACCGGCTTGGTACGTGATATGAGAATGAAGGTATATGACAAGATTCTCAGTCTCCCCATGAGTTTCTTCTCAAAGGAGCGTAAGGGTGATATCATTACGCGCATGAGCGCTGATGTCTCTGTAATAGAGGATTCAATTTCCCAATCACTTGACATGCTTATCAAGAATCCCATTCTTGTCATAGTCTATGTGGCAACCCTGATAATAACAAGCTGGCAGTTGACTCTGTTCACTATAGTGATAGGCCCGTTGATTATCTGGATAATGGGAGTGATAGGACGTAAGCTTAAGGCTCAGTCTCTTGAGGTGCAGTCCCGTTGGAGTGATACCATGTCACAGCTTGAGGAAACGCTTGGCGGTCTGAGAATAATCAAGGCTTTCCTGGCCGAAAAGAAGATGTCAGCCCGTTTTGCAGAAAAGAGCAATCTGCTGCGCAAGGCAAGTAACCGTGTAAGTCTCAGGCAGTCACTTGCACACCCTGTCAGTGAATTCCTGGGCACGGCGCTGATAGTGATAGTACTATGGTTCGGCGGTACTCTTATTCTCAGCAACAAGGCAACAATTGATGCATCTACATTCATATACTATCTTATCATCCTGTATAGTGTAATCAATCCTGTCAAGGATATTTCAAAAGCCAGTTATGCCATCCCTAAGGGGCTTGCCTCCGTGGAAAGGGTTGACAAGATCCTTCTGGCAGAAAACAACATAACCGATTGTGAGAATCCCGTATCCATTGATGAATTCCAGGGTGAAATCAAATACAATGGCGTAAATTTCTCATATGAGGAAGGACGTGAGGTCCTGCATGACATAAATCTTACAATTCCAAGGGGCAAAACCATTGCCTTGGTTGGCCAGTCCGGGTCAGGTAAGTCAACTATGGTTGATCTTCTGCCCCGTTTTTATGATGTTAACGAGGGTTCGATAACAATAGACGGAACGGATATACGCAATTTGTCACTCAAATCACTCCGCAGCCTCATGGGTAATGTCAACCAGGAAGCTATCCTGTTTAATGACACATTTTACAACAACATAACGTTCGGAGTCAAGAACGCCACACGTGAACAGGTAATAGCTGCCGCCAAGATAGCCAATGCACATGATTTCATCATGGAGACTGAGAACGGATATGACACCAACATAGGTGACCGCGGTTGCCTGCTTTCCGGTGGACAGCGTCAGCGTGTAAGTATCGCCCGTGCCATACTTAAAAACCCGCCTATTCTGATTCTCGATGAGGCAACAAGTGCACTTGACACTGAATCAGAACGTTTGGTTCAGGAGGCATTGGAGCGTCTTATGAAAGACCGTACAACAATAGCAATTGCTCACCGCCTTTCAACCATTAAGAATGCAGATGAAATCTGTGTCTTGCATGAGGGAAAGATTGTTGAGCGAGGAACTCATGAGCAGCTTATCGCTTTGAACGGCTATTACAAGAGGCTTCATGACATGCAGCAGTTGTAAGTATTTTTAAATCACTATAAAATGGTAAAAATCGGTACTCCGCTCACTAAGGTTGCCAAGAAGGCACTTCTGTGCGGCTCAGGTGAACTGGGAAAGGAGGTTGCAATTGAATTGCAGCGTTATGGTGTTGAGGTTATAGCCCTTGACAGGTATGAGAACGCCCCTGCTATGCAGGTGGCTCATCGCAGTTATGTTCTGTCTATGCTTGACGGCGCACGTCTGCGTGAGATTATTGAGAAGGAGAAACCGGATATGATTATTCCGGAGGTTGAGGCTATCGCTACTCCTGAATTGGTAAAACTGGAGAAGGAGGGTTATAACGTTATTCCTACTGCCAATGCCACATTCCTCACAATGAACCGCAAGGGCATACGTCAGCTGGCTCATGAGAAGCTGGGCTTGCCCACATCAAATTACCGTTTTGCCGCTACACGTGAGGAGTTTGATGCTGCCATAAAGGAGATTGGTACTCCCTGCGTTGTCAAGCCTATAATGAGTTCGTCAGGTCACGGCCAGAGTGTATGCAAGACTCCTGCTGATGCCGATAACTCATGGAAGATTGCCCAGGAGGGTGGTCGTGCCGGAGGCGGTGAGGTAATAGTAGAGGGGTTTGTAAAGTTTGATTATGAGATTACCCTGCTTACCGTTCGTCACAGTGGCGGAACCACTTTCCTGAACCCCATAGGGCACCATCAGGTTGACGGTGATTACCGCGAATCATGGCAGGCACAGCCTATGACCGACAAGGCACTTGCTCAGGCACAGGATATCGCTAAGAAGATTACTGACGCTCTGGGCGGTTACGGTATCTTTGGCGTTGAGATGTTCGTTTGCGGTGACAACGTGCTGTTCAGTGAGGTCTCACCGCGTCCGCATGACACAGGTATGGTTACTATGATATCACAGGATCTCTCAGAGTTCGCCCTGCATGCACGTGCCGTGCTTGGCCTGCCTATCCCCAAGATCAATTTCTACGGCCCCAGCGCATCAAAGGCAATCGTTGTTGAGGGCGATACCACAATGGTTGAGTTTGAGAATCTGGATGAGATCCTTTCTGAGCCCGATGTTCAGATTCGCTTGTTCGGCAAGCCTTTCATTAAGGGACACCGCCGTATGGGCGTGATACTGGCTCGTGCAGAAAGTGTGGAGAAAGCTCTTGAAAAAGTAGAGCGTGCTTACGCCAAACTGAAAGTTAAGGTTTATTGATGACCCAATAGGGACAGTCCCCCTGTGCCGTTTTTTTCAAAAATGGCACAGGGGGACTGTCCCTATCGGGTCACTTTGAAGTCATGTAGATGAGGTACTGCTGGATCAGCGCTTTCAGATTCTTCAGCATCTCCTGCTCAGTCTCAGGCTGGGTATCTTTGAGATTCTGTTTTAAAGTGGGGTCTTGTTTATAGGCAAACATACCTGTTTCGTTTTCACCATCAAACTGGAGAACATAGTCACCCATATAATATGAGTAAAGGCCATTCTGCAGGTTTGCAGCCCATGTCTCATCATCAGGGGTGTTGAAGAGATCCTGGCCGAAACTGATTACAGGTTTGTCATATCCAAGATATCCCAGAATGGAAGGAAAGATGTCAGATTGTTGCGCTATTGCCTGACGCCTGCCGTTCAGACTGTCTGATGGACTGTAAAAGATGATCGGTACGCGGAAATTGCCGTAATCAGACTGGTAATCCTGGTGTTCTGAAAGATTGGTGTGATCAGCGGTAAGTACAAAAAGGGTGTTGTTGAACCACGGCTGTTCTGATGCTTTTTCAAAAAACAGTTTGAGGGCATGGTCTGAGTATCGTATTCCACGATATATAGGCAGATTGCCTTCTTGCGGATATATCTCCTGATAACGTTCCGGTACGTTGTACGGGTGGTGTGAAGAGGCTGTGAATGCCGATGCTACGAAAGGTTCTTTAAAAGAACCTATCATATCACACATGTATTGCAGGAATTCCTCATCCCAAATGGCCCAATATCCATCAAACACAGTTTTGCCTCCGTACTCCGGTTTTTTTACAAAATCCTCAAGCCCGAAATAATCATTGTAGCCTATAACCTTGGAGAAAGATTGGAATCCCATTGAACCATTGTCGGCGCCATGGAAGAAGGCGGAATAATAACCCTTGGTGCCCAACTCCTTGGCAAGTCCCGTAATCTCTTTTGACATTATGGTGGGAGTAAGGAACAGATGGTCCTTGAGCATAGGGATTCCGGCCAGAACCGATGGCATGGCATCTATGCTTTTCCGACCGTTGGCAAGCGACACATCAAATGTAAGTGAATTATTTATGAGTGAATCTACAAACGGGGTGCAGTCATGTATGTCCTCCTTGCCGGGATTCATAGCTCCTATATACTCCGATCCAAAACTCTCCAGTATCAGAACCACCACGTTCATCGGCCTGAAAACAGCGGTGGAATCGGGAAAAATTGTTGGAGAGTATATTGTTTCAAGTTCTTCTTCACTAAAGTATGAAGGTACTTTCATATCTTCATTGCCTGCTGTCCTGATGATACAGAACGGTGTGTTCAGGATTGCTGCAGCCTGGGCAGGTGTTGAAACATATCTGTATGCGTTGCTCATGGTTATCGGCCTTATGTTGTGGGCCAGACCTCCTCTGATGCCGGCCACTATGCATAGTCCGCTAAGAGCCAGACAACATGCCTTGATAATATAGTAAACATACGTTTTACGGTATTTAAGTGCATTGGGAGTCTTTATAAATTTGCATAGAAGCCAGACAATGCCTGCGTACAATAGTACCAGATACCAGTTTGAGATAAGGGATTTGAATATGATTGATGCAATCTGTCCTCCACCTTCATTGCTAAACTCATCAAAGACCTTAAGTGTGCTGCGGCATCCGGAATAGGGAAAATAAACCGTATCAATTAGATTAGCCAATATTCCGGCAGAAACCAATACAATCAGGATAATGTTGACAATCTTATAGTACCATTGTCTCTCTTTGAAATGAAAGGGAAACAGGAGCAGTACGATATAAATGGAGCATATGTACATTATGCCTGACGTATCAAACACCAGTGCGCCTTTGAGCATGGGCCAGAACATTCCGCTCATACTGCCTTTAAGGGCGCTCCAGTTATACCAGATGAATATGGGATGACAGAGAAGAAAAACAGCATAGACCACAACCAGGTTCCTGATCATGACCATAAATGGGGTTTTCAAGACCGGACTGGTTCTGTTATCTGTCATTTCAGAGATTTATTTTGTATTTGTCAGCAAAATCCTTACTTACGTAATTTTCAGTGCTCATGCAGGCTTCAGTCCCGAATTCTATACCATACCCGATAAGTCTGTTCCAGTTGTCTTTAGTAAGGTTATCAAGATTGTTCTGGAAAATGTTTTCTGCAACCAACCCGTATATGATGCCTGCGTTGAAATTGTCACCGGCACCTATGGTGCTTACCGGTGTTATAGGTCGTGAACAGAATTTGTATTCCTGACCGTAATCAATGACTGTTACGCCCTCTTTTCCGCGTGTACAGATAAGTCTGGGACAGTATTTTGAGGTTTCCAGATAAATCTTCTGACAGTCATCAAACCCGAATACGTTTATGAAATCCTCATGGCTTCCACGTACAATATCCGCCAATGCAAAGTTTTCCCTGAAGGTCTCTTTCAGACTATCCACTTCATGAGCATGGTTGTCACGGAAATTCAGGTCATAGTAAAGTATCGCTCCCTGTTTCTTGGCATACTCCAGGAAAGGATGGACTTTACTCTTGAGCACGGGATTGAGGGCAAAGTATGCACCGAAAGCAACAATGTCATTCTGCTTTATTTCAGGAAAAGTAAAGTCAAGGCGGTTGTTGGGATAATCTTTGTAGAAACTGTATTTAGCATCATTGTGCTCATTCAAATATGCCAGTGAAATGGCTGTTTTTTTCCCTTCATAGCATGATACGTAATCGCTGTTGATGCCATTTTCATGCATAAAGTCCAGAATGATGTTCCCAACCTGGTCAGAGCCCACTTCTGTAATGAAAGTGCAGTCCAGGCCAATTCTTCCAAGTGAAATCAGTCCATTAAACACGGAACCTCCCGGTACCGCATCAACAGGTTTTCCGTTGCGGAAAAGAATGTCATAAATGGTTTCACCTATGCCAAAAACCTTTCTCATAGCAGTTTCTTGGATCGAATTCCAAGATATCCTCCGTGGTGACGTTTGTTGTAATCCTCAACTGTAAAACCTATTGCTTTCATGGTCTCTACCACCAGGGCGTCACCTATTACGTTCATGACGGTGGTGCTTGTGGTGGGAGCCAGCCCCAAAGCGCAAACCTCATCGGGCTTTCCGGTAGATAGTACCACATCAGCCTGACGTGCTAACGGACTTGAGGTGTTGCCGGTAAGTACAATGAATTTCAGCGTGGGGTCAAGTGTCAGGCTCAAATCCATAAGTTCAAGAACCTCACGGGTCTTGCCTGAGTTTGATACCAGAAGGAACAGGTCATTCTTCTGGAGAATACCCAGATCACCGTGTTGGGCTTCACTCGGATGTAGGAATATGGATGGAGTACCGGTTGAACTGAAGGTGGTAGCCATGTTCATGGCTATCTGTCCGGCTTTTCCCATTCCGCTGGTAATCAACTTTCCGTTAAGTTCATGGACGTGGTGAACTATCAGATTCACAGCTTTTTCATATTCATCGCCTATGGGAATATTCAGTATGGCCTGAGCTTCTCTTGATACTATGTCCTTAATCGATTCAATCATTGCTTTTATTCAATGAAGATTCAGTTGTTTGAATCGCAAATATACAAAATATTCGGATTGGATGAAAAAAAATACTTTGGCTGTTTCGGGACTAAAGTCCCTACTTTGGCTGTTGGCTTTCGGGCCATAGGCCCGCTCAAAACGTATTGAGCCAATAGCCAACAGCTAACGGCTAAAGTAAAAAAATGGAACGCGCGACACGCGTACCACTTTTTTTTACTACCTTTGCCGCAATTTACTCTATAAGAGGAATATTTTTATTAGATGTTTTTAATATTTTAATGATGAAAATTGTAACAAAAGAGTTCCAGCTTCCTGATGGAAGAACCATCAAACTGGAGACCGGGAAACTGGCAAAGCAAGCCGATGGAGCCGTGATGCTGACATGTGGCAAAACTATGCTCCTGGCCACTGTATGTGCCGC
>JAEEGL012216890.1_pt1 | contig 25822 bp, 26 predicted proteins | sample 9134231 | NCBI WGS metagenome assembly JAEEGL01 (sample SAMN16246548, study PRJNA631951) | gut metagenome | biome: gut microbiome; feature: rumen; material: fiber-attached | host: Bos | place: Iran: Karaj | collected 2018-10 | reverse complement strand
TCGTAGTCCAGGCCGTAGCCCACCACGAACTCGTCGGGCACCACGAAGCCGCTTATGTCCGGGGTGACGTCGGAGACCCGGCGGGAGGGCTTGTCCAGCAGGGTCACCACCCTTAAGCTCTTGACGCCCTTGCCCAGCATGTCGTTTTTGATGTAGGCGATGGTGCGGCCGGAGTCGATTATGTCCTCCACCAGCACCACGTTGCGGCCCTTGATCTTTTCGTCCAGCGCGGACACTACCTTGACTTCGCCGCTGGACACGGTGGCCGCGCCGTAAGAGGAGGCGGTCATGAACTCGATGTCCAGAGGGATGCTCACTGCGCGGATCAGGTCCGCGAAAAACACCACGGAACCCTTCAGCACGCACACGAACAGCGGACGGTCGTCGTTTCGGTAAAGCTCCGTCATTTCGCGCCCGATCTCGTTTACTCTCTGCGCGATCTGCTCCCTGGTCAGGAGTATGCGGGACATGTCGTTAAGCATTTTTGCCTCCTTGATGGTTTTTATCAAAGACTTTCGATCCTGACTTCGCAGGCGGGCGCGCCCGTTTCCACGCGGGTGGTCTCGCTTATGCCCACTCCGGGCAGCCAGAGGACTTCGTTTTGCTTTGCCAGCAGGGGCATAAAGTCCCTAAGCGGCAAAGGCACCTTGCGGTCGGTCATGTAGTCGCCCAGGGTCTTGGTGCCCTTCATGCCGAAGGGGCGGATAAAGTCGCCTTCGCGCCTTAAGCGCAGTATCGCGCCTTCCAGCGCGGCGGCATTCAGGCGCTGGGTCAGCCCGTTGTCACGGACGGGCACGCTTTCGCAGGGCAGGACGTTTAAGCGGCACACGCCGGGCAGTTCCGTTTCGCCGGGAACGGATACTTGCGCGCTGCCGGGGTCGCGGGCGGGCGGCAGTATGTAGAGCCTGTCCTCCGTCCGGAACGTCCGCCATCCCTCGCCCGCGTCCGTAAAGCCGGGCAGGGTCAGCATCCTTTCGATGTCCGAAGTGTCGGAAAAGGGAAGCAGCCGTTTGAGCGCCCGGTACACGAGCGGGTCTTCCTTGGGAGGGAGGCTGCCGAAATCAAGCACACGCACACCCCATTCCCGGGCGAGGTGTCCGGCCATGTATTCCCGGGCGAGGCGCTCCAAATATCCGTCCTCCCGGGCGCAGATGTCGCCGAAGCGGCACAGCGCGTCCTCGCTGCCGGGGTATATCTGCTTAAGCACGGGCAGCACGTTAAGGCGTATCGCGTTCCTGGGGTTGTCGGGCAGCAGGTTCGTGGCGTCCTCCCGCCAGGGCTGGCCGATATCTTCCAGGTACTGCCGTATTTCTTCGGGGGAGATGTCTATCAGGGGGCGGACGAGGGCGATTCTGCCCTCGGAAACGTCGATCTCCCGCATGGAGGCCATGCCCTTAAGCGAACTGCCCCTCAGAAGGTGCATGAGCAGCGTTTCCACCCGATCCCGCCGGTGGTGCGCCAGGGCGATACAGTCGATCTTAAGCTGTTTTGCGGTATCCTGCAGAAACTCGTGGCGCAGGCGCCTTGCGCAAGTCTCGAGCCCCTCGCCGCTTTCCCCGGCCAGGCGCGGCACGTCGGCGCGCAGGGAATAAAACGGCACGTCCAGGCTTTCGCACAGCCGGCGGCAGAACTCCATGTCTTCGACGGAGGCGTCCCCGCGTATGCCGTGCTCCATGTGGGCGGCAAAGAGGGTCAGGCGGCCTTTATCCCTTTCGAGGCACAGAAGGCGCAAAAGACACACGCTGTCCTTTCCGCCGCTCAGAGCGGCCAGCACGCGCTTTCCGTATAAATAACTTTTGTCACTCAGGCTCAGCGTATCCCTTGTTCCTCCAGAATAAACACCCACCATAATTATACCTGACGGGGGCATTTTTGGCAAGCTTGCAAAAAAACCGCCGGTGGTGTATAATAACTGTGTATACCCTTTGAAAGGAAGGCTTGCCTTTGCAGGACGTACTGTACAACCTTATAATGCCCGGCGTGCTCATAGCCGTGGAACTGATACTGGTGCTGGGCGTGCTGCTTATAATCGCGCTGGTGAGGCTCAACCGCGCCCGCAGGGACATAGAGGAGCTGACGCAGCGCATACAGAAGGATTTTGAGCAAAGCCAGCAGGCAGCCAGGGAAGAAGCCGTAAAGCAGCGCAGGCTGCTGAGCGAAGGCCTGGCGGCGCTCAACGACACCATCTCCCGGGGACAGATCAAATAGCGCGGGAACAGTTTAGGAGGAGTATTTGGAGCAGGAAGTATCGACCGTAACCAGAAGTTTCGTAGTGGAGGACGCGGGTAGCCTTATGCCCCTGTTCGGCCTTAACGACGAGAATATAGAGCTTATCAAGAAGGAACTGGGCATCAGCCTGTTCACAAGGGGCGGCGAGATCACCCTTACCGGCGACGAGGACAGCGTTTCCGCCGCCATCACCACGCTGGAAAAGCTGACCCAGATAATCAAGCGGGGGGACAGCATAGACAAGACCCGCATCCTTTACGCCATAGACCTGGCCCGGGAGGGCAACGCCGAGCGCATTGAGGAGATCATGCAGGGCGTCATCGCCATAACCTTCAAGGGGCGGCAGGTCAAGTGCAAGACCCTGGGTCAGAAAAAGTATGTGGACGCCATAAAGCACAACACCTGCACCTTCGGCATCGGCCCCGCGGGCACGGGCAAAACGTACCTGGCCGTGGCCATGGCGGTGGTGGCGCTCAAAAACAAGGACGCGGAAAGGATAATCCTCACCCGCCCCGCGGTGGAAGCGGGGGAGAAGCTGGGCTTCCTGCCCGGCGACATGCAGCAGAAGGTGGACCCGTACCTGCGGCCCCTGTACGACGCCATAAACGAGATGCTGGGCCCGGACGCGTTTGCCCGCCTGATCGAGCGCCAGCAGATAGAGGTGGCGCCCCTGGCGTACATGCGCGGGCGCACGCTGAACGACGCGTTCATAATCCTGGACGAGGCCCAGAACACCACTTCCGAGCAGATGAAGATGTTCCTGACCCGCATGGGCACGGGCAGCAAGATGGTCATAACCGGCGACGTCACCCAGATCGACCTGCCCGGCATACGCAAAAGCGGGCTGGTGGAGGCGCTGGAGGTGCTTAAGGGCGTGGACGACATCGCCATCTGCCGGCTGACCCACAAGGACGTGGTGCGCCACGAACTGGTGCAGGCCATAGTCAAAGCCTACGAAAGGCACGCGAATCTCACTGGAAGATAGCTCATCCGTACACAGAGGGAAAAACCATGACAGGAAAACGCAAAAAACAGCGCCGGGTGTTCGGCACGCGGCTGCTCGGCACGATCATAGCCCTGACGGCGTTCGCGCTTCTGTTCGTGACGCTGTCTTACGCGGTCACGCCACAGCGCTACGACATAAGCGTGGGCCAGCCCGCGCCCACCACCCTGAAAGCCGCCAAGGACGTGGAGGACAAACTGACCACCGACCGGCTCAGGCAGGACGCTGCGAACGCGGTAAAGAGCATTTACGTCTACGACGAGACCGCCGCGGACGAGGTGAAGACCGCGCTTGCGGACAGGTTCAGTGCCTACAGGACGGGGCTTATCGAAGAGGACGCGGAGGAATCGGGCGGCGAAAATGCGGGCGCGCTGAGCAAAGCGGACGCGGCTGAGACGGAAAGCCTGTTTTCCGACACGCTGGAAGGCGTGTACGCGCTTATGGGCGGCCATCTGGAGCAGTCGGGAGTGGAAGGCGCGCTCGAAACCCTCAAGACCCAGCTGACCGACAAGGGGCACGACCCCGAGCTGGCTCAGGCCGCGACCGAGATCGCTTCCGAGTACATAAAGCCCAATTATTATTACGACGAAGCCGCCACCGAAGCCGCGAGGGAGGCGGAAAAGAACAAGGTCGTTCCCGTCACCCGCATCAAGGGCGAGGTGATCGTTTCCGACGGCGAGTTAGTGACCCAGGCCCAGTACCAGATGCTCTCCACCCTGGGCATGATAAACGAAAGCTCCTACGACATGTGGCTGTACCTGGGCATCGCGCTGCTGATAATCACGCTGGTGTTCTCCGTGGGGCTGTACCTGTACATGTTCGAGCCGCTGATCTACGGACGCCCCAAGAAGCTGGCGATACTTGCGATAATCTCCGTGATAGTCATACTGTGCTGCGTGGCGGCGCGGGAAGTGAACGTGTATATAATGCCCGTCACGCTGGGAGTGCTGCTCATCAGCCTGCTCATCAGCCGCAGGACGGCGCTGTTCGTGAACCTGCCCCTGGCGATAATGGCGTCCACACTGGCCGCCAGCGGAGGCAGTCTGCTCAACATGACCACGTACACGGTGGTCATTTCCTCCCTGGTCAGCGGCACGGTGGCGCTTAGGGTGCTCAAGGTAAGGCAGAGCCGCCTGCAGGTGCTGCTTGCGGGCGTGGCCTCGGGCCTGAGCTGCGTGCTGGCCACCTTCGCCGTCAGGCTGATCTCATCCGCCGCGGTAATGGAGACGCTGTTCATATCCCTGTACTCGGGCTTGAGCGGCGTGCTGGCGGGCCTGCTGTGCATAGCGATCACCCCCGCATTCGAGGCCATATTCAACGTGGTGACCACAACGCGCCTGATAGAGCTGTCGAACCCCAACCATCCGCTGTTAAGGCGGCTGCTGCTTGAAGCGCCGGGCACCTACCACCACTCCATAATCGTGGCCAACCTGGCGGAAGCCGCCGCGGTGGAAGTGGGCGCCAACGGCCTGCTGGCCAGGGTGGGCGCGTACTACCACGACGTGGGCAAGATAAACCGCGCCGTGTACTTTACCGAGAACCAGCTGGGGGACAATCCCCACGACCGCACCGACCCCAGGGTGTCCACCGCCATCATCACCGCCCACGTGAAGGACGGGCTGCAGCTGCTCAGGGAGTACCGCCTGCCGGAGGAGATAAGGCAGATATCGGCCTCCCACCACGGCACCAGCCCCGTGATCTTCTTCTACAACAAGAGCCTTACCGAGAACGGGGAGGCGAACATAAACGACTTCCGCTATCCCGGCCCCAAACCCCAGACCAGGGAAGCCGCGATAGTCATGCTGGCGGACACGGTGGAGGCGGCCTCCCGCTCCCTGCCCTCTCCCGACGCCGATTCGCTCAGGGCGCTGATCGAAAAACTGGTGCGCGCCAAGACCGACGACGGGCAGCTGGACGAGTGTCCCTTAAGCTTCGCCGACATAAGCAAGATAAACGCTGCCTTCGTAACGGTGCTCTCGGGCGCGTTCCACGAAAGGGTCGAATATCCCAACGTGGAGATACCCAAGGAGGAGCAGGCGTAAATGAAGGTCATTTCCCTTTCCAGGAGCGTGACCGACTCTAACGACCGGGACGCCGAGAAACTCAGGCAGGCGCTTAAAAGGCAGGGCGTCACGCTGGTGAACCTCATGTCATCGCCCGGCAGCGGGAAGACCACGCTTCTGTCCCGCATAATAAGGGACATGGGGGACAGGGTCAGTATCGGCGTCATGGAAGCGGACATCGCTTCTGACGTGGACGCGAAAGCCATCGAGCAGCTGGGCGCGAAGAGCATCCAGGCGCACACGGGCGGCATGTGCCACATGGACGCGGGCATGACCAAAGCCGCCTTCGACGTGGCGGGGTTCGGGCGCGGCTTGGTGTTCCTGGAAAACGTGGGCAACCTGATCTGCCCTGCGGAGTTCGACACGGGCGCCCACCTGAACGTGATGGTGCTGTCCGTATCGGAAGGCGACGACAAGCCCCTCAAGTACCCGCTCATGTTCAAAACCAGCGACGCCCTGGTGATAAGCAAGACGGATACGCTGGGCTACTTCGATTTCGACGTGGAAAAAGCTTCCCGCCGCGCCCTGGCGCTCAACCCGGAGCTTAAGATCTTCCCGGTCTCCGCAAAGACAGGGGAAGGCATGGACGCGCTGGAAAACTGGCTGGCGGAAAAAACAAAGAACAACGAGGCAAATATGACACACGAAGACTGTATATCCCTGGCGATAGAGGCGCTGGAGAATTCCTATTCTCCGTATTCCCATTTCCGTGTGGGCGCGTGCCTGGTGACCCCGGAAGGGGACGTGTTCACCGGCGCGAACTTCGAAAACGCGTCCTTCGGCGCCACCATCTGCGCGGAAAGGTGCGCCGTCGGCAACGCCATAGCCCACGGAAAGCGCAGTTTCAGCAAAATATACATCTCTTGCGACAGCGGCTACGCCTGGCCCTGCGGCATCTGCCGCCAGGTGTTAAACGAGTTCCGCTCTGGAGATATGGAAGTGTGGGTGGGTTCCAAGGACAGCCCCTGGCAGATGAAGAAATTAAGCGAACTGCTGCCCAACGGCTTCGGGCCCGGGATAGGCGGCTAAGGTGCCCGTTTTCAGCATAAGGATCTTCACCGTTTTTACTGCAGTACCGCGAAAACAAAACCTGTTTGGGAAGTAGATCAATGGTATTTTACAGTACTCGCTCGGAAAAACTCACCGCGGATTCCGCCCGCGCCGTGCTCACGGGCCTGGCGCCGGACGGAGGGCTGTACACGCCGCTGGATTTCGGCAGCATGCAGGTCGACATCGGCCGGCTGCTCACGCTTGAGCCCGCGGAGCTGTTCGCAGAGGTCACGGCAAAGATACTGCCCGATTTCGGTGAAAATGAGATAAAGCGCTTGGTGCCGGAGGCATACGCGGGCAAGTTCGCGGCGGACGACATTACTCCGCTTAAGAAAGTGGGGGACACGTTCGTGCTGGAACTGTTCCGCGGGCCCACTTCCGCCTTCAAGGACGTGGCGCTCAGCGTGCTGCCCCGGCTCATATCTCTGGCGCGGAAACAGCTGGACGTGAAGGAAGAGACGGTCATCCTGACCGCCACCAGCGGAGACACGGGCAAGGCGGCGCTGGAAGGCTTCCGCGACGTACCCGGCACCCGGATAATCGTGTTCTATCCGGAAGGCGGAGTCAGCGACATACAGCACATGCAGATGGCGACCCAGCAGGGTAATAACGTGCGTGTGTGCGCCGTGAAGGGCAACTTTGACGACGCCCAGACGGGTGTAAAGCTGATCTACGCGGACGACGAAAAAGAACACTGGGCGAAAAACTCGGGCGCGCGGCTGTCCAGTGCGAACTCCATCAACATCGGCAGGCTCGCGCCCCAGGCGGCGTATTATTTCAAGGCGTACTGCGACCTGGTGCGCGCGGGGGAGATAAAAAACGGCGAAAAGATAAACTTCGCCGTGCCCACCGGAAACTTCGGCAATATCCTGGCGGGAGAATTCGCCCGCCGCATGGGTCTGCCCGTGGGCAGGCTGATCTGCGCGTCCAACGCCAACAACGTGCTGACGGACTTTATATTTACGGGCGTTTACGATAAGCGGAGGCCGTTTTTCCGCACCGCATCGCCGTCCATGGACATACTGGTATCCAGCAACCTGGAGCGCTACCTGCTGCTGGCGGGGGGAAGCTTCGAACTGGTGGCGGAGCTGATGGGCGAACTCAGGGAAAAGGGGATATACCGCGCGCCGCAAAGCCTCACCGACGAAATGAAACGGCATTTCGACGCGGGCTGGGCGGACGACGCTCTGGCCCGTGAAACGATAGGCAGGGTCTGGCGGGAACACAAATATCTGCTGGATCCCCACACCGCAGTCGCCTGGAAGGTCAACGAGGACGTCAGGGCGCGCACGGGCGATAACACCAAGACCGTGGTGCTCTCCACCGCCTCGCCCTACAAGTTCGGTTTCGACGTGCTTTCGGCCGTGTCCGGAGGGCAGGCGAGCACGGGCTTCGAGGCCATGGACAGGCTAAACGAATTTACGGGCGTGCCCGTCCCCGGAAACCTGGCCGAACTCAGAAACATGACCCCACGGTTCAGCGACTGCGTGGAGAAGACACAGATGCTTGAATATGTAAAGGAGGCTCTCAGATGAGTAAAATACACGTTCGCGTTCCCGCGACCACTTCCAACCTGGGCCCCGGGTTCGACTGCCTGGGCTGCGCGCTGTCGATGTACGCGGATTTCACCTGTGAGCTTACCGACGGAGGGCTTGAGATCACGGGCTGCGACCCCAAATACCAAAACGAGGATAACCTGTTCGTGGTGGCGTACCGCAGGATGGAGGACCGGCTGGGCATACCCCATGCGGGACTGCGCCTGCACATAGACACCAACGTGCCCGTGAGCCGCGGCCTGGGCTCCAGCGCCACGCTGCTGGTGGCGGGCGCGTACGCCTGCAACGAGCTCAACGGCGAGCGCCTGGACAAGCAGGCGGTGGTGGAGATAGCTACCGGCATCGAGGGTCATCCCGACAACGTGGCGTCCTGCTGCTTCGGGGGCATGAACACTTCCATGATCAAATACGGTCTGCCCATCACCGCGCAGGTGCCCGTGAGCAGCGTTATCGGCTTTATCGCCCTGATACCGGACTACGAGGTATCCACCCGTGAAGCGAGAGCGGTGCTGCCGGACAGCTACACCCGCTCCGACGCGGTGTTCAACCTTTCCCGCCTGGGCGTGCTGCTGCGGGCGTTCGAGACGGGCGACCTTATGCTGATAGGACAGGCCATGGACGACCGCATCCACCAGTCCTTCCGCCGTCCCCTGATACACGATTACGACATGGTGCACCGCATCTGCCGCGACGCCGGCGCTTCCGCTTTCTGCATCAGCGGGTCCGGCTCCACCTGCCTCGCGGTGGTGGACGTGTACAGGAAAGACCTGATCGCCGCGCAGATACGCGAGGCGCTGGCGGAGTCTTCAAAAGAGCACTGGCGCATAGAGGCGCTGACGGTGGACCGTATCGGCGCCCGGGTAGCGCCGCTGTAAACACGGGCCTTATATAGAGGATCAAAGCCGGTCTCCCTGCGGGGCCGGCTTTGATCATGCTCAGGACCGCCCCTTCTGTAAATATTTCAAAAGTGTTTCAATTTATTTGACAACCTGTAATATTTGGTGTATAATAGACCCAATCAAGTTTTCAGGAGCGGCAAAATGAGCAAAGAAAAGAAAAAGAGCGAAAAGAGCGTATCCTTCATCAACTGGTTTATTACGCTGATCTTTTCCTGGATCCCCGGCGTTAATATCATATTTTTCATATTTACGATCGCTTTCGCGGGCACCCGCACCAAGCGCAATTACGCCATAGCGGGTCTGGTGCTGAGCCTTATACTGGCGCTCGCGGTCAGCATACTGCTGTTCTGGTTCAGCGACAACGTGGTAGCCTGGCTCAAGGATATCCTGCCCGAAGCCGCCGCGGCTCCCGAAGCAGCCGTTCAGTAACGCGAATCAGTGACGCGAATATAAAAACACGGCGCGGATGTTTCGTCCGCGCCGTGTCTTTTAGTATATCTCAGTCTATATTCTCGAACAGGTCGTTTTTGTTCACGTCTTCGCCCACGGCGGAGTATGCGAGCCCGAACTTGGTGTTGTCGTATTTCTTTCCGTCGTCCATGCTGTAAGCCTTCTGCTGAGACTTGTGCTGCTTGTAGCCGAGCGCCGCCACCTGCAGGGGAGTTTTCCCGCCCAGCGCTTCGCAGGGCGTGTTCCAGTCCATGTGTATGACATTGTTGTTGTAAAGGTGTATGTACAGCTTTTTGACCTCCCACGCGCCGTAAAGTTCCGCGGACTCCGGGTAGCGGGAGGGGTCCTTGGCGGCCTTGACCGCTTCCTCCATGTGGCGGGCGGTGACCTTGTGCTGGGGATGTCCGTACTCGCCGTTTAGGTCGTGGGTGACCAGCACGTCGGGCTTGTACATGCGAATCATCCTGACCAGGGAGCGCACTATGTTGTCCGAGCCGCCCCATAAGTCCACGCACTCGTTATAGTCCAGGTAGGCGTTTTTGAAACCCGCCACTTCGGGAACGTTCCTGAGCCCCATGACGTAAAGGCCGTTTAACGATTCCTCGATGCGGCTCCTGCCGCAGTTGGTCATATACACCACCTGCACCTGCTTTTCCCGGACCACGCCGTAATAGGGCAGCAGGCCGCCGAACCACAGCTGTTCGTCGTCCTGGTGCGCGACTATCATGAGCAGATCGACCTTATCGGGCACGTTTTTGTTCCATTTCTGGAAGTCCGCGATCTCTTCGCCCGCGGAAAACACGGTTATCCTGCAGATCTTGCCGCTTTTGCGTACCTCCAGCTCCACGCCTATGGCGGATGGGTCCACGGCAAGGTAAGTCACATGGCCTTTGAAATACTCGTCGCTGGACTCGACGGAGATGATATCCGAAGCCGAGGCGTACTGGCGGTACTCGAATTCCTTGAAGGGAACGAACCACTCCACCACGATGCCGCCGGGGGTCACGCCCTTGGGAAAAGCGATCCTGATGGTGGAGGAACCCGCGTGGGATTCCCAGTACTGCTTGTAGCTTTTGAAGTTGTTGTCCTTGACCTTGTTGATGCTTCCGCTGCTGGCGGTAAATTTGCACTTCTGGGTTATATTCTTTGCCTTGGTGCTTCCCGCGGCGCGGGCAGGCAGCAAGGACATGAGCAAAACGGCGCAGCAGATCAGAGACAGCAGGCGCTTCACCTTAAGACCCTCCATATTTTTATTATACCGGATTTTAGCACAACCGTGCCGTTATTTCAACCTGCCGGGCAGATCCCAGCCTGGGCGTACGCCCCGCGCTGTTAATCTATATTTTCGAACAGGTCGTTTTTGTTCACGTCTTCGCCCACGGCGGAGTATGCGAGCCCGAACTTGGTGTAGTCGTAGGTTATGCCGTCCTCCATGCTGTAGCGCGCCAGCTGGGACCTGTGCTGCCTGAAGCCCAGCGTAGCGACCTCCAGGGGAGTTTTGCCGCCCAGCGATTCCGAAGGTGTGTCCCAGTCCATATATACACAGTTTTCGTCCAGCAGATGGATGTACAGCTTTTTGACTTCCCACACGCCGTACAGTTCGGCGGATTCCGGGCAGCGGGAGGGGTCTTTGGCGGCCCTGACCGCTTCCTCCATGTAACGGGCGGTGATCTTGTGCTGGGGATGGCCGTACTCGCCGTTTAAGTCGTGGGTGACCAGCACGTCGGGACGGTACCTGCGTATCATGCGCACCAGCTCGCTCACCACGCTGTCCGGCCCGCCCCACAGGGCGAGCGCTTCGTCGTAGTGCAAAAACGCGTCTTTAAAATCGGCTATCTCCGGGATGTTCCTGAGCCCCATCACGTAAAGGCCGTTCATGGCCTCCTTTATCCGGCCCCGGCTGCAGGCGGTCATGTACGCCACCTGCACCTGCTTTTCCCGCACCACGCCGTAATAGGGCAGCAGGCCGCCGAACCAGAGCTCCTCGTCGTCCTGGTGCGCCACTATGAGCAGCAGGTCCACCTTATCAGGCACGTTTTTGTTCCACTTCTGGAAGTCGGTGATCTCTTCTCCCGCGGAAAACACGGTGATGCGGCAGATCCTGCCGTATTTGCGCACTTCCAGCTCCGCGCTTGCTGCGGAGGGATCCACGTCAAAGTAAGTGAGATAGCCTTTGAAATACGCGTCGCTTGATTCGGCCGAGAGCAGCTCGTGCCCGGGCGCGTACTGGCGGAACTCGAATTCCTTAAACGGCTCGAACCACTCCACCACTATGCCGCCGGGGGTCACGCCGGAAGGGAACGAAACGGTTATGGTGGAGGAGGCTTCGATGGACTCCCAGTATTCCTTATAGTTCTTGAAGTTCCCGTCCATCACCTTATAGATCTGGCCGTAGGTGGAGGAGAATCTGCAATACTGGGTGATGTTCCGGGCTTTTGCGTTGCCTTCCCCGCCGGCGGGCAGCAGGGAGAATATCATTGCCATACAGCAGATCAGCGACAGCAGACGTTTCAATTTGCACTCCTCCAAATAAAACCTGACAGCAGATTTTAACATAAATGCGGAGATTTTTCAACCTGCCGCGGCAAAAAGCGCCCGCCCCGGATGCCGCCGCCGGAATGCCCGTCAAAACGAAATGGTATTGCGGTTGACAAAAAGTGTTAAGTGTGATAATGTTAACTTGCAATTTGGTAGAATGACACAACAATAATAGTAAATATTAGGTTAACATAAGGCAATAACGGAGGAAAGTACAGTGAACAGCACGCTGCGGTCCGATCCGTTCATGTCGCGGTTAAAGCGGGGCGGAGCTGCATTCCTGAGGCGGCTCGCCGCTTACCGTACGTTGCTTTTGATGCTTTTGCCGGCGGTGGCGCTGGTGTTTGTGTTCAGTTATGTGCCCATGTTCGGCGCGGTCCTGGCGTTCAAAAAGTACAATATGACGCTGGGGGTGTTCAAAAGCCCCTGGATCCAGCCCATATTCAAAAACTTCCAGGTGTTCTTCAAAACCGGGAAGGCGTTTTCGGTCACGAGGAATACGGCGCTGTACAACCTGGCGTTTATCGCGACGAGCACGTTTTTTGAGGTGTTTTTCGCCGTCGTGCTCAACGAGATGCGCTCAAGGCGGGGGAAAAAGCTGCTCCAAAGCGCCATATTCCTGCCTTACTTCATCTCCTGGGTCATAGTGGGCTCCATCGCCTACAGCCTGTTCAACTACGAAACGGGCACGCTTAACGGCCTGATCACCTCCCTTGGCGCCAAAAGGATAGACTTCTACCAGAAAAAGGGCTACTGGCCGTTCATAATCGTGTTTTTCAACGCCTGGAAGGGCGTGGGTTACGGCACGGTGGTGTACCTGGCAGCCATAGTCGGCATAGATACCTCCATCGTCGAGGCGGCGGAGATCGACGGCGCCAACATCTTCCAGCGTATACGCTATGTAACGATACCTTCCTTAACGTCCACCATCATAACCCTCACCTTGCTGGCGCTGGGCAGGGTGTTCAGGGGCAACCTGGACCTGTTCTATCAGCTCGTGGGCAACAGCGGCACGCTGTTCAACACCACAGACGTGATAGACACCTATGTTTTCCGCCTGATGTTCAACAGCAAGGACAACGGCAGGATCACCGCCATAGGCCTGTACCAGTCCGTACTGTGCTTCTTTACCATAATCCTCGCGAATTACATAGTGAAGAAAAAGAACCCGGACTATTCGCTGTTTTAGGGGAGGAGGGCTGATATATGGTGATGAACACCGCCGCAAAAGCGCATCTCAACAAAAAACATGCCCCCCGTCCGGACGAGGCGGCATTCCGGGCGATAGGCTATCCGCTGCTAATACTATTCGCGCTTTTGTGCGTGCTGCCGTTTCTGCTGGTGATCTGCTCTTCCTTTGACAGCGAGCACGCCATCGCCAATTACGGCTTCAGCTTTATTCCCCGGGAACCTACCCTGGACAGCTACAGGCAGATATTCTCAAACGGCACGTCCATCGTAAGGGCGTACGGGATCACGATATTCATAACGGTCGCGGGCACGAGCCTGTCCACCTTCATAAACATGATGACGGGCTATGTGCTGATGCGCCGGGATTTCCGGTGGAGGAACGGGTTCTCGTTCTACTTTTTCTTCACCACGCTGTTTTCCGGCGGCCTCATGCCCTGGTATATGGTGTGCACCGCCCTGGGCTTCAGCGACAGCATACTCGCGCTGATAATCCCCAGCCTTGTGAGCGTGTGGAACATCATACTGGTCAAGGGCTTTATGGGTAGCATCCCGTATGAGATAACCGAGTCCGCCAAGATAGACGGGGCGGGGGACTTCAAGATATTCATAGCGCTCATCTGGCCCCTGTCCACGCCGGTCATCGCCACCATCAGCCTGTTTACCGCCCTGGGCTTCTGGAACAGCTGGTACAACACCATGCTGTTCATAAACGATCCCAGGCTGTACTCCCTGCAGTACCTGCTGTACAAGCTGATAAACGACGCCCAGGCAATGCGCACGCTGGCAGAGGAGAGCGGGGAAATGTTGGACAGCGTGCCGATAGAGGCGATGAAGATGGCGCTGACAGTGGTGGTGACGGGACCCATACTGCTTCTGTACCCCTTCGTGCAGAGGTATTTCATCAAGGGGCTGACGATAGGCTCCGTAAAAGGCTGATCATGGCGCTGGGCGCCTGGTAAAAAATCAAGGAGGAAAGCTTATGAAACACTTTACGAAGCTTACTGCCCTGCTGGTCGCGCTAGTGATGGCGCTGGGCATGGTGAGCGCGCTCGCCGAAGGCAAGACCTACGGCGGCAACGATGTGAGCGAGCACGTGGACCTGGTGCTGTATTACGTGGGCAACCCCATCGGCGACGAGGAAATGGTATTCGCCCGCGTGAACGAGATCATGAACGAGAAGATCAACGCCACCATCAACTTTAAGGCGCTGGACATGAGCTCCTACGCCCAGAAGTACGACCTGCTGCTCTCCGGCAAGGAGGATGTGGACCTGATCTACACTTCCGGCTGGTGCTTCTACATCGACGAAGCGGGCAAGGGCGCGTTCAAGGAGATCACGGGCGAGATGATCGAGAAGTACATGCCCCAGACCTTTGCCACCCAGGCGACTGCCAGCTACACCCAGGGCATCATCGACGGCAAGCTGTTCTACATGCCCGCCTGCAAGATCGGCTACGGTCATCCCACCGTGCTGATCCGCGGCGACCTGAGAGAGAAGTACGGGCTTGAGCCCCTCAAGACTCCCGCTGACCTGACCGCTTACATGAAGGCAGTCGCCGCCGACAAGGAAAGCGGCGTGAGCTTCGCCTATAACGCTTCCCAGGACGGCAAGTACCTGCAGAACGTGTACTATATCACTCCCAACAACCTGATCACCGTGGACAACTCCAACTATTTCTACTATCAGTACGTGGACGGCAAGACCGACTACACCGCGGATGACATCTTCTTCATCTACGACACCGAGGAGTTCAAAGCCTTTGCCAAGCAGCAGCTTGAGCTCTCCGCGCTGGGTCTGTGGAGCAGGAGCGCCATCAACAACAATACCGACGTCAAGGATTCCTTCCTTAACGGCACCTCCGCCGTATTCATCAACAACCTGGGCACCACCGGCAACGTGGCCGCCGCGGCGGAAAAGGCCAATCCTGCCTGGAAGCCCGAGATTTACGACCTGAACCTTGACAAGGTCTCCACCGCCGTGTACGACGCGGACGGCTACGCTGTGACCTACAAGTCCAAGAACGTGGAGCGCGCGCTCATGGCGCTGGATATACTGAAGAACGACGTGGACGCCTATGTGTCCATCCGTTACGGCATACCCGGCTACCACATCACCGTAAATGAGGACGGCACCTATTCCAAGGCCGAGAACTACGGCAACGGCCACTGGTCCTACGGCGCCGCGCCTTCCTGGGGCCTCAAGAACACCCTGCTGGAGATGGACGAACAGGGCATCTTCCCCACGGTCCCCGAGCTTATGAAGACCTGGGGCGAGATCTCCGTGGACAGCCCCACCGTGGCCTTCGCCTTCTCCACCACCGGGATCACCGACGCCTGGTCCGCCATGGGCGAGACCTACACCCAGTTCATCCCGCTGGTGCAGCTGGGCCTGGTGGACGACCTGGACGGCTGGATGGAAGAGTTCATGATCGAAGCCGAGGCTGCGGGGCTTGACGAGATCAAGGCCGCCATCGCCGACCAGCTGAACGCTTACTTCGGAAACCTGTAAAGGTGCGTATACGAAGCGCGGGCGGATCATTCCGCCCGCGTTTTTTTGCCGGGTATCGATTCCGGACGCTCAGGTATTACAAAAATACTACATATTAACTCCTATTTAACTTTACTTTTTGCGGCGAAGTCATTATAATATAAAGGCTAATGGAGGCTAAGGATGTTAGACGTGTCTAAAGCGCTGTCGAATCCCGGCGCAGGCATTCCCTTTGAGATGCCGCTTGAGTTCGAACCCACGTTTTTCATGGGCGAGACGCTGGGCTTTGAAAACGCGCTCGTTTCTGGCGTTATGACCGGGGGCATAGACATGGTCAGCGTCAATTCTCGCCTGAGGGTCACGGTGAAGGCACACTGTTCCCTCTGCCTCGAGGCGACGGATCTGGATATGGACGTGCCGGTGGACTGCGTGTTTGCCCGGGAGGAAGGCGACGAGACCTACCCCCTGGAAGGCTACCGGGCCGACATTTCCCGCGCGGCGTTTGAAGCGCTCTTAAGCGAGCTGCCCATGCGCTTCGTGTGCCGGGAAGACTGCAAGGGGCTGTGCCCCGTATGCGGCAGGAACCGCAATACCGATCCGTGCGACTGCCTTGAAGGCGCGAGGGGACCTCGCCCGCTGGAGGCGCTTAGCGTATTACTTCACAATAACAACGAGGAGGTGTGATCCATGGCGACACCCAAAGGAAAGGTATCAAAGGCCAGAAGAAATTCCCGCCGCGCTAACTGGAAGCTGTCTCTGCCCGGCATCGTAAAGTGCCCCAAGTGCGGCAAGATGAAGCTGTCCCACAGAGTGTGCAAGGCCTGCGGCTACTATGACGGTCAGGAGATCATCAAGGTAGAAGCGGAGGAGAAATAAAAAGAAGGCGCCCGCCTTCTTTTTTCATACCTTCGCCACAGCCGGTTCGGAGGGAGGACAGGATGGCAGGAAGAATAATCGGCGCGCTGATAATGGCCGCTGTAGGCGCGCTGCTGGTTTATCTGGGCATACTGGTCCGGAACAAAGAAAAGATCACGCTGCTGAACGAGTACCACAGGGATAAGGTGGCGCCCGAAAACAGGCGGGCGTTCTGCCGCTTAAGCGGGAGCGGGCTTATATTGATGGGCGCGGCTCTGGCTGTAACGGCGGCGCTGTTCGGCGCGACCGAGTCGCCATGCAGCTTTATCTGCTTTGCCGCCGGCTTTTCCGTGGGGCTCGGCATGCTGGTCACGGCGGGCAGGAGATACAACAGGTAGCGCGCCTAAGCGCGGCTTAAGCGCGAATCGCGCGGATAAACGTAAATTCCCGGCAAAATCCCCCGAATTTGCCCGGCGGGTGTTGTGATTTTGCGGGAGTTATGATAAAATAAACCAAGTAAGTGTCCGTGTAAGGCGGAAACGCTATTATAGTTAAAGAGGAGCGACACAATGAGCGATCTGTTCAGGCTTTTCAATCTGCTGGATTCCAGCGCAGGGACCGAAGGCGAAGTACCCGCGGGCGGCGGTATGAGCATGATTTTTTCCATCGGCTTCCTGCTGATTATGTTCGGCGTGATGTACTTCCTTATGATCCGTCCCCAGAAGAAAAAGGAGAAGGCGGTCAAGGCTATGCTGGACGCCCTTAAGGTGGGCGACAGGGTGTGCACCATCGGCGGCATCTACGGTACCGTTACCGGCGTGAAGGACGACCAGGTGATCATCGCCGTGGGCGCGCAGAAGACCGTGATGAACATGGCCCGCTGGGCTATCAAGTCCGTGGAAGACGCGCCTCTGGAGAGCGACAAGGCTCCCGAGATCTAAAACAGGTTTCGCCGTGCAGCCAGGATGGGTATACGCCTGTCCCGGCTGCGCTGTATCTGCGGTGGGGTTTTTTGCTTATGTTTGAAACGCTGGAAGGGGAACGCATAGTCCTCAGAAAGGCGCGGGCGGAAGACTGGGAGTCCATGCTCAAAAGCGTGTGGGGAGACGAGGAAGTGTACAAATGGATGCTGTTCACGCCCACCCATACGGAAGAGGACGCCCGCGCCCGCTGCGAAAGGAGCATCCGGTTCCAAAGCGAACACACGGCCTGGTTCGTGGCGCTGAAGGACACGGACGAGGCGGTGGGGCTGTGCGCTATAAACGAGTACGAAAAAGGGCATTTCGAGGAGTGCGGCATCTGCGTAGGCACCCGGTTTCAGGGCAGGGGCATCGGCAGGGAAATAGTGAAGCTGCTGCTCGAACTGGGGTTTGAAAGGCTGGGCGCGGAGGACTTCATGTACGGCTATTTCCGCGAAAACCTGCGCTCGAAGGCGCTGGCGGAGAAGTTCGGCTTTCATTACGACAGCACGATAGAAATGGTCCGTCCCTGGGACGGAGCAAACAAGGTCATAGACCGCTGCATACTGACAAGGGCGGAATACCTTGCGTTCAAAGCCGGAAAAAACACCCGGTCTGCCACATAAACGGCGGACCGGGCGTTTTTTATATCGTTTGTCACAGGAAAATCGTTTCGCCGTCGGAAGAGATTTGGGTGATGACGCCGTCTTTTACCGTATACGCTTCTCCCCGCAATTCCTCCCTGCGGCCGTCGGTAAACAGATAGCTCCCGTCCGGGATCGCGTAAAAGGTCTTTCCCATGCTGTCTGGACAGGCGATATCCTCAAATACCCTGAGTCCGTCCAGCACATCGTCCTTTACCGCCTGATAGTGCGGAAGCAGGTTCGTTCCGGTAAGACCCAGCCCGGGGAAGAACCTTTGATACGACGGATCGACGGCCTCGCCTTCTTTTTCGGGCTGTGAGTATACGACTTTGGCGCTGTTCATGCTTCCCGCGCTTATTCCTATGATGACGCCGCCAAAGTCCCTGAGCAGTTCGCGGAGGCGGATCTTTTCAAAAAACCGGTTCTGCGTCGGCACATGTCCCCCCGCGAGGATTATGAGGTTAGACTGCCCTACGAGCCGGGCGGAAAGCTCTTGGTTTCGGTTGTCCAGGGTATCAAACCGTTCGAATGCGAACCCTGCATCTTCGAACTGCTTTTTCGTGAGCGCGGAATAGAAGTCCATCGCTTCCCAGTCGTCCGGGTCGGAGCAGATGTCCAATGCCCGGCAGGGATACGGGAAATGCTTCCGCAATTCATCGGCAAAACGGTTGGCGGAAAACAGTTTTCCCGTCTCGGTGTCGTCTACTCTGCTGGTCAAAAAGCAAATCATAATCAGCCTCCGCATGTCGGTTTTTTTCTGTAACGGTGAGTTATGCGTTATTTCCGATACCACTTCGGGATGATGCGCTTAAAACAGTCGAAATCGGCAAACGCCCTGTTTGCCCGCCTGACCATGCCGCCGATCTCCCGCTGCCCGAATTTCTCGGCCCATTTTATGGAGAACAGCGCTGCCTGCGCGACGTACACCGCATTCGCCTCCCAGAAATCCACGGGTACGGAATCGTCAAAGTACGCGTCTATCTGGCCGATGCAGTAGGGTATGCTCACCTCGGTCCCGAAGCTCTCGAGCTTGTAAAACTCTTCATACGGGTCGCCGACCTCCCAGCGGTTAAAGTCGATGACCCCGACGGAGGAATCTTCGGTATAGATAAGGTTGCCGGGATGGAAGTCCCCGTGCAGATACACTGGCGGCTTTTGCCATATCCGGTCTATGTTTTCCTTCACGTACTTTATCGCGGTCCCGTCGTGCGGTATCCTGAGATCCGACGCTTCGTATCTTGCCAGCTGCAGAAGTTTCTTTTCCCGCTTGGTCGCTTCGGGAATGTCTTCCTCCGCCAAAGGGACCGAGTGGATCTGTTTTAGTATCTTTCCCGCCTGCCTGCCCAGACGGTACTGTTCGTCTTCTGGCAGACCGGGGAGCACGGATTCAAGATCAGTTCCCTCGACCCAGGACAAAAGCATATATGCCCCGTCGCCGCATAGACCGAATTCCAGCGGCATCGACATCGGGAAGCCGAGACGGGAATACTTTTCGACTATCTCGAATTCCTTCTTTTTCTCGAAAAACCTGTCCCTGTCCGAGAGCCGCAAAAGCAGATGCTCTCCCGAATCCGTGGTGATAAAGAACTTCCTGTCGCTCGACCAGCCTTTGTTTACGGGCTCGAGCGAAGCCCAGTTCCTGCCCGAAGCGATATCCGAAAACATCACAGCCCTCCTGCTTTCCCGTCCGCTTCCAGGCTGTCCGGAGCGACCCGGCAGGTGATGAACACCGGCTTTACGCCCGCCCTGACCGCGTTTTCCAGCGCGGAAGCGAAGGCGGGGTCGGTATCCGCGTTGGGGCGGACATCACTGACCCCTTCCATCTGTATCACGAACGCCAGGTAAGCCGTATACCCCTGCCTTACGGCGTGTGCCAGCTCGGTCAGATGCCTTGCGCCCCGCAGGGTGGGCGCGTCAGGGAAGAAACCGACGCCGCCCCTTTCCAGCGTGCAGCCCTTGACTTCCATAAGAAAGCGTCGGCCGCCTTTTTCCATATAAAAGTCCAGCCGCGAATCCCCGAAAGCGTATTCGGGGACGATTTTGTCGAAACCCCGTGTTTCCAGCCACTCCCGGGCGACTGAGTTGGGCGCCTGGCTGTCTATGTTTACGATCCGCCCGTCCGGCTTTGCGACCGCCACCAGGTCGTATACGGTCTTTCTGCCGGGAGTGCCCGGAGCGGAAAGGAACACTTCGGCCCCGGGCACCAGCAGTTCTTTTAAGCGGCCCGTGTTTTTGACGTGCACGGTGTGGATGCGTCCGTCTATCTCCGTGCGGGCGATAAAGCGGTTGGGGCGGTCTATGAAACCGCCCCTCAAGATATTGGGATATTTCATTTAAGTCGCTTTACGGCGGCGTCACTCGTCTTCATAGGCCGCCTTGCGGGAGGTGATGGGGCCGATGATCTTCGGGTCGAACTTGGGCCGGCGGTCGTAGTAGTACAGACCGTTCCTCTCCTGCTCCACGTCGGTCAACTGGGTGTAGCAGAAGCCGAAGTGTCCGGGGTTGTCCAGCAGCGTTTCGGTCAGGCCCTTGTACCTTTCTATGAACTCCTCTTCGGTCTTGGGGCCGTCGCCGTATCCCCAGCCCGCGCCGTCCGGGTTCCAGCCGATGCCGCCGTACTCGCTTATGAATACGGGCTTGTCGCCTTCATAGTACTTTTTGACCAGCCTGTCGTAAAGCTTTTCGCCCGGGGCGAACCTTTCGCGGTAAGTCTCCACGCTCTGGGTGTAGTCGTGGGCGTCGTAGATGTCGTAAATGACATGGATGCCGCCGCTGGCGTCGATCACGGGGCGGGTGGGATCGTACGCCTTTGTTATCAGGTAGCACAGTTTCTGCGTGCGTGCGCGCGTGCCGTAGCCGTTCTCGTCCCAGGTCTCGTTCCAGGGGCACCAGCCTATGATGCAAGGCGCGGAGTAGTCCCGCTTCAGCTCTTCCATCCACTGGCTTATGAATATCTCCGCGCTTTCGGGCTTGTCGGGCATCATGCCCCAGGAGGGGAACTCGCCCCACACCAGGTAGCCCAGCTTGTCCGCGTGGTACAGGAAGCGCTCCTCAAACACCTTCTGGTGCAGCCGCGCGCCGTTGAAGCCCATGGCCATGGACAGGAGGATGTCGTTTTTGAGCGCCTCGTCGGTGGGCGCGGTGTATATGCCGTCGGGATAGAAGCCCTGGTCCAGCACCAGACGCTGGAACAAGGGTTTGCCGTTTATGAGCACCCTGGAGCCCCGTATCTGCACGCTCCTTAAGCCGAAGTAGGTGTACACCGTGTCAAGCGTACCGCCTTCCTTTTTAAGGCAGAGCTTCACGTCGTACAGGTTGCCTTCGCCGGGCTGCCACAGGCGGGGGTTTTCTATAAGCAGGTTGACGCAGCCGCGCCCGCCGTCCAGCGCGCAGGAGGCTTCGGTCTCGTATTCGCCTTCAAAGCTGACCTCAGCGGAGACTTCGCAGCCGTCCAGGTCGCCGTCCGCCTCGATCTCCATGAGCGCGGAGGCGTTTACGGCGTCGGGAGTGATCTTGACGCCCGTGATGCGGGTCTGTTCGGTCCACTCCAGCCACACCGTCTGCCAGATGCCGGTGGTGCGGGTGTACACGCAGCCGTAGGAGCCGTACCTGTCGGACTGCTTGCCCCGGGGCTGGAGGTAGGGGGTCATGGGGTCGTTCACCCGCAGGACGATGGTGTTTTCCCCGGGCACGAGGGCGGAAGTGATCTCGAGCTGGAAGCCCGTGTACCCGCCCGTGTGACTGCCGCACAGCGTGCCGTTTATATACACGAACGCTTCATAGTCCACCGCGCCGAAGTTAAGGAACACCCGTTTTCCGCAGGCAGCTTCGGGCAGGACGAACCTGCGCCTGTACCACACGTGGGGCATGAAATCCGTGTTGCCTATGCCGCTCAAACGGCTTTCGGGGCAGAAAGGCACCGTGATCCTGCTGTCGAATTCGGGCTTGTCCTGCACGTTCCGTTCGAGACCGCTGCCGGAAAGGTCGGTTTCGAATTCCCATTCACCGTTCAGATTCAGCCAGCCGTCGCGCCTGAAGCGGGGACGGGGGTATTCGCTTCTGGGTAACATACGCGCCTCCTTGACAATGATTTACATACATTATAAAGTACCCGTCGGTGCATAGTCAAGCCGGGAAGCCTTTGCCGCAGGGCCGCCAGGCCGCCCCGAAAGCCCCCGATTATGCAGCCGCAATGTTTTATAAATGCATAAATATACAGGTTTTGTGTATATTATGTTAAAAATGCCCCGAAATACTTGCATTATAATTCGGGAGGATGTATAATGCGCACATCTTGTTGAGGAGGACGAATAAAATGAAAAAGATCATAGCTATACTGCTTGTTGCCATGCTGGCGCTGGGCGCCGTAGCGGAGACCCTGCCCGTGCTGACCATGGGCACCAACGCCGCCTTCAAACCCTACGAGTTCTACGAGGATACCGAGATCGTGGGCATCGACGCCGAGATCGCCGCGGCCATCTGCGAGAAGCTGGGCTATCAGCTGGAGATCATCGACATGGACTTCGCGACCCTGATCCCCGCGGTCGTGTCCGGTAAGATCGACTTCGCCATGGCGGGCATGACAGTCACTGAGGAGAGACTGCAGAGCGTCAACTTCTCCGTATCCTACGCCACGGGCGTGCAGTCCATCATCGTGCCTATCGACGGACCCATCAAGAACGTCGACGACCTCTACGCTGAAGGCGCTTCCTACACCATCGGTGTCCAGGAAGGCACCACCGGCGACATCTACTGCACCGACGACTTCGGCGAGGAGAACGTGCTGAAATTCAAGACCGGCCCCGACGCGGTAGCCGCCCTGGCTGCCGGCAAGATCGATGCCGTGGTTCTGGACAACAACCCCGCCAAGGCCTACATCGAGACCTATGACAACCTGATCCTGCTGGATACCGACTACGCGGTAGAGGATTACGCCATCGCCATCGCGCTGGACAACGCCGAGCTCAAGGAAAAGATCGACGCCGCGTTAAACGAGCTGATCGCCGACGGCACCGTGGATGAGATCATCCTCAAGTACATCCCCATCGAGGACGCCGCCGAATAAGGCGCCGGCCTGCAAGCGCGGGCGGGATAGCTTATCCCGCCCGCTTGACGCGTAAATAAAGCTATCGGAGTGTATCATGACTAAAACCAAACGCGCCGTACTCTACGCCGTTATCGGGGTCGTGGCCCTGGCGCTGGTGCTGCAGATCGGCTATCTGTGGCTGTTCAAAGGCACGGACAGGCTGACGGACAGCGATTTCAAGAGCCTGCCGTACGGTACGCTCACCGCGTATCTGGAAAGCGAAGACGGCTATTATAAGCTGGGCAACGTGCTCGCGCCCTCGGGCTATACCTCCGTAAAGATCGAGGAGGACGTCGACGGGGACGAAAAGACCACCCAGTTCGCCTACCAGAAACGGGGCGGGCAGTCCGTGCTGAGCATATACGGACAGACGCTTTCCGAGGGAGAGCTTTCGGCGTTCAGCCCGGTCACTCTCACCTATCCCGACGACGGCTCCAACAAGGCCAAGGCCAAGAGCAAGATCACCTATGACGTGCTTTGGGCCAGTGACGGCGACGAATGGGTCGCCCTGGTCAGGTCCCCCTACGAAGGCACGTATATCAGCCTGCACGTAAGCGGCGCGGAGAGCGAGGACGCTGCCCGCCTGGACGCGTACAACGCCATGGACGGCATAACCGCGGCGAAAAAGTACCACCCGATAGTCGCCCAGTTCCGGCTGAACTTCATTGACGGCGACAGGTGGCAGTACCTGTGGCAGGGCCTGCTGACCACGCTGCTCATCACCTTCGCCAGCGGCCTTATGGGCGTGGCGATAGGCGCGGTAGTGGCCTGCATCAGGGCCACATGGGAGAAAAACCATGAGAACCTGCGCAAAGGCGTGGGCAAGTCGCTTTTGAAGGGGCTTGACAAGGCGTGCGGGGTATACCTGACCGTGATCCGCGGCACGCCCGTTATGGTGCAGCTGCTCATCATGTACCTTATCATATTCGCTTCCAGCAAAAACGGCACCATGTCCGCCATAATCGCTTTCGGCATCAACTCCGGTGCGTACGTGGCGGAGATCGTGCGCGGCGGCATAATGTCCATAGACCACGGCCAGTTCGAGGCGGGCCAGTCCCTGGGTTTCGGGTACGTGAAGACCATGATATACATCATACTGCCCCAGGCGTTCAAAAACATACTGCCTTCCCTGGCCAACGAGTTCATCGCCCTGTTAAAGGAGACTTCCGTGTCAGGCTACGTGGCGGTCAAGGACCTGAACAAGGGCGGGGACATAATCCGCTCGGTGACCTATTCACCCTTTATGCCGCTTATCGCGGTGGCGCTTATATACCTGGCCGTGGTAATGTTCTTTACCCGGCTGGTGGGTCTGCTGGAAAGGAGATTGAGAAGCGGTGAACACAGATAATATTACGATGAATAAACCGCTGATAAGCGTCAGAGGGCTGGAAAAGAAGTTCGCGAACGGGCAGGTGCACGCATTAAAGGGCGTGGACGCGGACATATACAAGGGCGAGGCGGTGGTAATTATCGGCCCGTCCGGCAGCGGCAAGAGCACGTTTCTGCGCTGCCTCAACCTGCTGGACCGTCCCACGGGCGGGCAGGTGATATTCGAAGGCACGGACATAACCTCCCCTAAGGTGAACATCAACCTGCACCGCATGCGCATGGGCATGGTGTTCCAGCACTTTAACCTGTTTCCCCACATGACCATACTCAAAAACCTGACCCTTGCGCCCGTGAAGCTCAAGGGCATCAGCAAGGAAGAAGCCGAGGCGGAAGCCCTGAAACTGCTGGACAGGGTGGGGCTGAAGTCGAGGGCCGATGCCTATCCCAACCAGCTTTCCGGCGGGCAGAAGCAGCGCGTGGCGATAGTGCGCGCCCTGGCCATGCACCCGGACGTGATGCTGTTCGACGAGCCCACCAGCGCCCTGGATCCGGAAATGGTGGGGGAGGTGCTGGAGGTCATGCGGGACCTGGCCAAAACGGGCATGACCATGGCGGTGGTGACCCACGAGATGGGCTTTGCCCGGGAGGTCGCCAGCCGCGTGCTGTTCATGGACGAGGGCAAGATAGTGGAAGAAGGAACGCCCGGCGAGATCTTCCAGAACCCCAAAAACGAGCGCACGAAGCTGTTCCTGTCCAAAGTGCTGTAAAAGCGAATACAGTGAGGCTGCCGCGGAAGATGTCTGCGGCAGCTTCTTTTTTGTGCCATAGCGGCGCAGAGCGGGAACTGAACCTCAAAAATCGACAAATTTTGTCAAAATATTGCAGACTAAAATAAATTTTACTATTGACTGCAAATATTTTTAGTGTTATAATGTGTCCATAAACCGAATAAAAGCGAAAGGAAGCTGAAAAATGAACAAGATCCATACCGACAAAGCCCCCGCCGCCATCGGCCCCTATTCCCAGGCGATCACTTCCGGCAGCATGCTGTACACTTCCGGCCAGATACCGGTAGACCCCGCCACCGGCGCGGTCGTGGAAGGCGGCATCGAGAACCAGGCCGAGCAGGTGATGAAGAACCTGTCCGCGGTGCTGGAAGCGGCCGGCACTTCTTTCGAAAAAGTCGTCAAGACCACCTGCTTTCTGCAGGACATGAACGACTTCGCGGCCTTTAACGCCATCTACGCCAAGTATTTCGTGTCCCTGCCCGCCCGTTCCTGCGTGGCGGCAGCCAAGCTGCCCAAGGGCGTGCTGTGCGAGGTAGAGCTGATCGCTGAACTGTAAGCCCCCGGCACTCAAATAAACGGTAAGGAGAATCATCATGGACATCAAAAGCAAGATGAACACCAAGTTCCGCGATCTGCAGGGCGGCCTGTTCCTTACGGTCACCAAGGCGGACGTGGGCGAGGGCGCCGGCAACTT
>JAEEGL017041954.1_pt1 | contig 25823 bp, 25 predicted proteins | sample 9134231 | NCBI WGS metagenome assembly JAEEGL01 (sample SAMN16246548, study PRJNA631951) | gut metagenome | biome: gut microbiome; feature: rumen; material: fiber-attached | host: Bos | place: Iran: Karaj | collected 2018-10 | reverse complement strand
TATCGCGCCGATTGTGAACAGCACGTCGGCTCCGTTTTCGCTCTTGATTTTTTCTCTCATAAAATATGGATATTCGCCGCTGAGCATTCTGTTGTCGCCGCCGAGGGAATTTGGATGCCCGCCGAAATTCATAATCCAGATTTCATTTGAACCGTCATCGGGAGCAAAGCGCAGACGGGTAAGGAACTCGTGCCTGTCAATGAAGCCGCGCTTTGTGAAAAGCCCGTCCTTAATCTCAATCCTGCCGTCATAAAGCTTACCGCTTTTCCTTGAGAGATAGGCCTTCTCGGAAACCTTCACGGCATTTGTCATAAGCGTTTCCATATATTCGGCGTCTTTTCCGTTGAGCGGAACGCTTGCTATGGGTCTGCCCCAGTAACCGAGCGTGTCAATTCCGGAATGGCTGTGGGTAACGCTGACAATAATATATTTGCAGCCCTTTATTACAGATGAGGCAAGAATGCGTGAACGCATCTGCTCAACTTCAATACGGGTGAGCCCGATTATATCTGCGCTTATCCAGATAATACCTTCATCGCCGCCGCAGTCAAGCCATACGGCGCTGACATAGACGGGAGAAAGAATGCCCTCCATCTTGTGGCCTGAGCCGTGCCCCGCAATCCAGAATGTTCTGCCGCTTTCGGTGTCAGGCATTATCTCTTCGCTGGCGTAACCTGCGCGGTAAAGATTTCCGCTGATTGTGCACACAGGGGCCGTAGGAATATCGGGAAGGCTCTGCTTTTTGCTGACTTTCTTTGCGTAGCGGTGATCTATGCCGATTATACCCTTCATTACAATATCAAGAGGATCCATATTATTTTCCCTTTCTGTTTTTACTGCTGAGGCTTTTCAAATCTGTATATATTCTGCCCTTCTATATCGAAGGGAGGAAGAATTATCGGCGGAATTCCCGCATTTGCGGATGTGGATATAACAATGCTCTTGCAAATCGGGTAAAGCTCTTTGAAAGTGGCAACGTGGATAAGCTCTTTTTCTTTTTCGGAGTTATACTCAAATATGCCGCTTAAAACTATTTTCACTCCGAATTTTTCGGGAGCTTCCTTGTCAGCTGTTTCAACCGTAAGCTCGCCTATGCAGACTTTGTTGCCGTTGTATTTTACGTTATATGATACTTTATTGCCCATCTGCACCTTTGTGCCGTTTTCGTGCAGATTTACAAATTCAAGACGGCTGACTTTGAATCCTTTAAGTATAACATCATGCATCACGAAGCACCTCCGCTTTTTCAATCACAATAGGCTTTACGGGAGCGGAAATCAAACCATCGGATCCGAGCACTCTGTCAACCTTCTGAAAATCATCGATTACCTGCATTCCGTCAATAACCTTGCCGAATGCGGCATACTCGCCGTCAAGATTGCTCGCGGTGCCGTAGCAGATAAAGAACTGGTTGGAGGCGGAATTATAATCATTGCCGATTCTGGCCATTGAAACAACGCCTCTTTCGTGCCTGAGCGTGTTGGCAGTGTAGCCGTTTGAGGCCATTTCACCCGTTATTCTCTGCGAGGATTTAAGCCTTCCGTCCTCAGTCATTGCGCCTGTCTGCGCGACAAAGCCGTCTACAACTCTGTGGAAAATAACGCCGTCATACTCTCCGGAGTTAACAAGGTTGAGAAAATTAGCTACGGTTTGGGGAGCGTATTCAGGGTAAAGCTCAATATCAAATGTCTCTCCGCTCATAAGAGTAAAACGAACAACAGTGCGCTCAATACCTGCTTCGGTTGTCTCCTCTTTGCTTACCTGAGAAGCTCCGCAGGCGCAAAGTGAGAGCACAGCAAGCAGCGCGAGAGCGAGTGAAATGATTTTTTTCATGATAATACTCCTTTCGGACAATAACTCCAGTTTATTTTATAATATAAATATGAACAAGTCAATAATTCATCACTCCGATAACAGCAAAATATTGACTTTATTACGGCCGGCTGTATAATAAAAAAGGAGGTAAACGATGGAAATGAATGTGATACATCTTGAAGCTGTTGATTCCACCAGCACATACGCAAGAAAAAACGCCGCTTCTCTTTCCTTACCGGCCCTTATCACCTCGCGTACACAGACCGAAGGGCGCGGCAGGCAAGGCAAAAGCTTCTATTCCCCGGGCGGAAGCGGTCTGTATATGTCTCTGCTTTTCAGAGCGGCAGAAGGCTTTGATCTCATAACTCCGGCAGCGGCAGTCTGTGTGTGCAAAGCTCTTGAGGAGATCAGCGGCAAAAAGCTTGACATAAAGTGGGTTAATGACATATTCTTAAACGGGAAAAAAATCTGCGGCATACTTACCGAAAGATTTACGTGCGCGGAGAGGGAACTTACCTGCGTCGGAATAGGAGTAAACCTTTCAACCACGGCTTTTCCGCCTGAGCTTTCTCAGGCGGGGTCTCTGGGCGTTGAAACAGACGCTCAGTCACTCGCGGAAAAGATTGCTCACTCACTTCTCAACGTAAACGCCGGTTTTGACCGGCAGTCTGTTCTGAGCGAATACAGACAGCGTCTGTTCATAACCGGTAAAGAAATCGAATTTGTTCAAAACGGCGTTTTATATAACGGTACTGCAGTCGGCATCACAGACAGCTGCTCCCTGATTGTAAAGACAGGCAGCGGAAATGAAATAACACTCTCATCGGGAGAAATATCTTTGAAATCGTGGTGATAACAATGAAAAAATTTATCTGTGTTATTCTCTGCCTTATTATGGCCGCCGGTGCTTTTTCCGCCTGCACAGGCGAAGGCAAAGGCGAAAACGAAACATCAAAAAGAGAATATGATGACCCTGTAATTGAAGAATATTTTGAAAACAGAGAAACGGATGAAAACGGTGAAAACACCACCGCCTCCCCGGATAATCCGTTTGTGAAAGCACAGGGAGTGGAGCTCTTAAGCTCATCCACTCAGCTCAGGCCGGGTCAAAGGGGCGACATCGTTTTCAAAGGCTCACCGTATTTACAGTACATAGTCAGCATATATGACGATAACGGAGACCCGGTTGAATTTGAATGCGAGGGCAGAGCCATATCAGACCAAAACGGTCAGGGTGATTTCACATACACCGTGCCTCAGGATGCGAAACCCGGTAATTACATATTTTTTATGAAAGTTGACGGAGCATATAATTATCTTCAGACAACCATTACCGTAACAAAATGAGAACGGAAGTATTTGACATCGCTGACTACACAGATGAACAGTTTGACCTTTTTTATTCGGTTATGGACGAATCCAGAAAAGAAAAGGCCGACAGATATAAGTCTGAGAGTAACAGAAAGCTCTGCATACTCGCCGATTACGCCGCGAGAAAAATGATAAGTGAAGAAACGGGACTTTCACCGGATGATATTATTTTCGGTTGCGACAGTCTCGGAAAGCCTTATGCCGCAAACGCGGACATTTTCTTCAGCATTAGCCACAGCGGCACTCTTGCGGTATGCGCGGTAAGCGACTCACCCGTAGGGGCCGATATAGAAGAGATAAGCGAAAAGCCCTTGAGAATTCTCGGAAAATTCGCCTGTGTGAGCGAAAAAGAATTCATCGGCTCCGATGCCGGCAGAGCAACTCTTGTCTGGACTTTGAAAGAGGCGTATTTCAAGGCGAAAGGCACGGGAATCGCTTCAGGCCTTAAAACCGTTTCATTTGACATAATAGAAGACACGGTAAAATGCTCAGACAGCGGATATATCTGCTGCAGCACGCCTGTAAAAAACAATTATGTGCTCTCTGTTTGCGTCGGTAAACAGCAGGCCGCGTCTGAAAGCATCACCGCAAAATAATAACACCGAAAGACAGAAATATATGAACAGATGGGATTTTTATACCGCACCGCAGCTTGAGCCTCAGGGCTGGCTTCGCCGTCAGCTTCTCATACAGGCTCAGGGCCTCAGCGGAAACCTTCATAAAGTATGGCCGGATATACGCGACAGCAAATGGATAGGCGGCAGCCGTGAGGGCTGGGAACGGGTGCCTTACTGGCTTGACGGCTTTATTCCTCTTGCGTATCTTCTGCGGGATGACGAGCTCATTGCCGCGGCAAAAAAATATATTGACGCCATTATCTCCGCGCAGGATGATGACGGCTGGATATGCCCCTGCGCCGAAAACAGACGCGCTTTATATGACACCTGGGCTGTCCAGCTTATATCAAAGGTGCTTAAAGTATATTACGACTGCTCCGGCGATGAGAGAATACCTCAGGTTATATATGATGTGCTCAGAAACTATTATGAACTGCTTGAGAGCGGACGGATAAGACTTTTCGGCTGGGCTAAATACAGATGGTACGAAACATTTATTGCCCTGAACTTTCTTTGGGGCAGATGCGGCGAGAGCTGGATAAAAGATCTCGCAAAAATACTGAGAGAGCAGGGTTATGACTACAGCAAGGCGGTTGATTCCTGGAAAAAGCCGCGGCATTTATGGCTTAGAAAAACCCATATAGTAAACCTTACTATGATGCTCAAGAGCGAGGCCGTATCCTGCGAGCTTCTGGATGAAGAATACACCGACTCAGCCGAGCGTCTGCGGGAGATACTTGATAAATATAACGGAACGGTCTTTGAGGGATTTACGGGCGACGAAGTGCTCTCCGGCATCGACCCGACAAGAGGCACGGAGCTGTGCTCGGTGGTTGAGCAGATGTACTCTTATGAGGAGCTTTTTGCCCGCACAGGTGACAGCAAATGGGCACAGCGCCTTGAGGTAATCGCGTTCAACGCCCTTCCGGCTACCCTGACCGAAGATATGTGGGCTCATCAGTATGTTCAGATGGTAAACCAGATTGCCTGCCTCAAAACCATTATTCCCGCGCCGTTCAGCACAAACGGCCCTTACGCACACACCTTCGGGCTTGAGCCGAATTTCGGATGCTGCACCGCGAATTTTAACCAGGGATGGCCGAAGCTCGCGCTCTCCTCATTCATGCACTCAGGCAGTGAAATCATAAGCGCGCTTATGCTCCCCTGCACACTGAATGATAACGGAATCAGAATCAATCTAGTAACCGACTACCCCTTTGTAAACAAAGCAAAATACTCAATAGATTCCGATAAAGACTTTGTTTTTACCTTACGCATACCGCCGTTTGCCGAAAACACGGTGGTTAACGGCGAAAGCACGCTTCCCGGTAACAAAAGCTTTGAGATAAAGCCGGGTCACACCGAGATAACGCTTGAATTTGATGCCTTCCCCGTCCTTAAAGAGAGACCGAACGGGCTTTACGCTCTTCAGGCGGGGTCGCTGCTGTTTTCTGTGCCGATAAAATACAAAAAGATAATGCGCGAATACACAAGAAGAGGCGTTGATCGCAAATATCCCTACTGCGACTGGCAGTTTTCTCCCGAAACTCCGTGGAACTACGGCTTTGCGGATGATTGCTTTGAAATCACAAGAAACTCGCCGGGCGACATACCGTTCTCGGCTTCGGAGCCGCCGGTAACAGTAAAAACGGATATGCACAGAATCAACTGGGGTCTCAAATTTCCTTATAAATCGGTCTGCAGAAAAACGCCGTTATCGTCGAAACCTCTCAGCGCTAAAGAAGAGGTAACCCTTATACCGTACGGCTGTGCAAAACTGAGAATGACAGAGATGCCGAAAACAGAAGAATAAACCGACCAAGTCCGTTGCCTTATGGCGGCGGATTTTTTCTTGAACAGAAGGTTCTTTTATGATAGAATCGAACCGGGAAGAAAAATAAAACCGAAATGACGAAAGGAAGATGTTTATGACACAGGTTTTTTCTGCAATTATGAGCATTATCATGTTTCTCTTTCCTATGCTCAATGTTTCTCACATTAATGTTGACAAATCCGGCTGGAAAACGGATTATGATTACGTTTACTGCCATGGACTGAGCGGATGGGGCAGCTACGACATACAGAACGTCGTGATGCCTTACTGGGGTATGTTAGGCGGAAATATGATTATCAACCTCAACACTCTCGGCTTCAAGTGCCACTCGGCTTCTGTCGACCCGGACGGAAGCGCCTGGGACAGAGCGTGCGAGCTTTACGCTCAGCTTACAGGCACTAGAGTTGACTACGGCAAGGCTCACAGCGAAAAATACGGTCACGACAGATTCGGCAAGGATTTTTCGTGCCGTCCGCTTATAAAATCATGGAGCAGCAAGGATAAAATCAATCTGCTCGGCCATTCCTTCGGAGGCGCAACGGTACGCCTGCTCGCAGGCCTTATGGCTAAGGGAGACGCACAGGAAATGGCCGTGACCGCCCCCGATGACATCTCCCCTCTTTTCACCGGAGGCAAGGCAGACTGGATTTACAGCATAACCACTCTTGCCGCACCCACCAACGGCACCACGGCTTACGGCTTCGGTGACCCGGAAAAACTCGAAAACCACGACACAGCCGCCTATGATATGCATATCGACTGCGCCCTGGCCCTCAATGAAAGAATTCCCACCGACAGCAACACTTATTATTTTGCAGTGCCCTGTTCGGCTACCGTGCAGAAGGAAGACGGCACCTGGACCTGGGATGACAGCATCGATGTTGAGTTTCCGGTGAAATCCACGGGTGACAGGATGATGAACCTCACAGGCACCACACCGGGAGGCTTCGTCTGCGACGAAAGCTGGCTTGAAACCGACGGAATGGTGAACACCATATCTGCCGGAGCGCCCTTCAACGCTCCCTCAAAACCGCTTGACAGGAACAGCATCACACCCGGAGTCTGGAATGTGTCTGAAACCTACAGAGGCGACCACATGGCATTTTGCGGCGACCTGTTTCATCCGAATAATATAAGGCCGTTCTTTGCCGATTGGATGAATATGATTAACAGCATATAAACAAGCCGGAGGGGAATAAAAATGAAAAAGATAATATGCCTGCTGCTGTGCGCGGCAATGCTCACGGGTCTATGCCTCACATCCTACGCGGCCGACCCCGATAACCTGCCCGCGCTCAAAGAAAAATTCAAAGACGCTGAAGGCCCCGAAACAAACGGGATGAAAATAGACTATGTTTATTATAAGCCCGAAAACGCAAAGGGCGGCAAACTGCCCCTCGTGATTTACTTTCACGGAGCGGGTCAGGGCTCAGAGCCTCGCGCACAGATAGAGGAAAACAATTTCCCGCTGTGGGCAAGCGATGAGATACAGAAAAGATTTACCGGCGGCGGAGCCTATCTGCTTGTGCCGAGAAGCCACGAAGAAAACGGCGAACACTGGGACGACAAATATGTTGAATGTGTAAAGGCAACAATAGATGACTTCATTGCAAAAAACCCCGGTAAGATAGATTTGAGAAGAATATATGTCGGCGGTTTCTCAATGGGTGGCAAAATGACCCTTAAAATGGCTTCAAGCTACCCGGATTATTTCGCGGCGGCTTTCCCCCTCTGCCCCGCCTATGAACCGTCTGACGAGCAGATTGAAGCGCTTGCGGATATGCCCGTATGGCTCATAGTGAGCCGTTTTGACATAATCGCCGGTTACTACACGTTCTCGGAGAAAATCTGGGAGCAGCTCTGCGAAAAAACAAATGTGCCTGAGAAATGCCGCCTTACCCTTTTCGGCAGAGTAAAATACCCTGACGGCAAAAACTGCCAGAGCAATCATTATGTCTGGTTTGCGCTTGCGAACGACCTTTTCACCTATGATGAAGGCAAATATCCCAAGGCTGTTACAACCGACGCAAACGGCAAAGAGATAGAGCTGAAAAACCCTGACGGCGTGGTAAAGTGGCTGTGCGGATTCAGATCGGATTACACGGGAGAAAAAGCCGGACCGAACGGCACGCTTGAAGGAAATCCCGATGAAGGATACGGGCGTATGACAAGAATAATCAAAACGCTCTTTCCCATAATCGGTGACGCGGTAAAGACCTTCTTTGCAAACACCTACAGCGCAATCAAAAACTTTTTCTGCTTCTGCTGAGCTTATAACGATAAAGGCTGACCGCCTTAAAAGCGGTCAGCCGTTTTTTATTGAATTATTTCAAACAGTTTTGTTTCGTTTGGCTTCAGGGTTATTTCAGCGGTTTTTCCCCTGCCGGTCAGAGGGTCGTCGGAGAGGAGCTCTCTGAAAGATACATCCCGCTCAAAGCGGACTGCCCTGACTCCTCCCTCGCCGGAATGGAGAGCGAAATATCCGCCGCCGATATAAAACACATCATCCGAATCGCAGTAAATATGAACTCCCCTGCTTTCACAATAAGCCCGGAGCTCTTTCGCGGAGTATTCCTTTTTGGAGCCCGATACGGAAATATACTTTATCTTTTTCTCTTTGCATATTTCAAGGGCGCGCTTCATACTCTGAGTTTTAAGCTCAGAGAGAAAAATAATTGCTTTATACCTGCCGTAAACCGCCTCAAAATCACTCACATCATATATATCATAAGGCGTACCCATAAATCCGAGCTGAGCGCGCATATAGTGAGCGGCGTTTCTAAGGGAGCAATCGGTAACATATTTATACATACTCTCATCAGCAAACACGGCAGTTTCCGCTTTGCTTGCCCGGTCTTCACGAGAAAGAGAGGCGGAAAGGATATCCCTCATACTGCCCATATCGCTGATTATACCGGGGTCATTGTACCAGCCGCCCCACATATCAAACCACCAGAATCCGTTGCCTCTGATGAGCTGACGGCTGAATGATTTGCGAATCATGGAAACAGACTGCTCCTTGTTTTCCAGAGGATGCCAGACCTCTGCGTTTAAATTGCCGCCCTCATCATACTCCGGAGCCGCTTCAGAAAGAAGCTTTGTAAGATGAGTGCGGATATCGCACTCCTGCATGCAAAGCTTGCCGTGAAGGCGCACGGAATCCGCCGGGTACATCTCTGTCCAGTCGTAATCCATATTCCTTGTGCCGATATACGAATTCGGAGAGCAGATGAAATCAATATCATCGCAGTCAAGCAAGGTTCTGAGAGAATGTGTGCCGTGAAGAGGCACGGTTACTTCAAGCGAATAGCCGTAAAATGTGCCCACAACGAGATTACGCCCCGTTTCTTCCTTGGCTACGGAGCTGAAATAGCAAATATCGTCCGCTACGGCGTTGCTTGCGAACTCAAGGTAGCGTGCAAGGTGCTCATCTTTGTGATAAGTACCTTTTCCTTTAAGGAGCGGCAAATCCGGCAAACCTGAAAATCCGCAGTCCGGGTAATGCTTTTTGAGATAGGCGTTGAATTCATCCTCTGCGTTTTCACAGCAGCCGGCGTTCATATCAAAATGAAACCATTCCTCGGTATTGCCGCCTGCAAGCTGATAGCCCGCTATATGAGAAGCATAAGCGCTGCCGTTTATGTGGCGAATCACCCGGCGGAGCATATCTGCCGCCGTTTCGCGGTATTCAGATGAAAAGAGCGACTCCCTGACACCCGTGCCGTCGGTACAGCCCAGGTTTTCCTCAATCCACCACAATGGCATTGACATATTTACTCTGGGGAATATATAAGCATCGGGGCAAGCGGCAAGAATACGCTCAATTGACGAATCAAGCGATGAAAAATCCGGCGCGGTTTTATCATCAAATATGCCGCCGTGAAAGGGCTTGAAAAGCTCTGTGCTGCTTATCCACCTGCCCGAGAAGAGCACAGGCACCGAAAACAGATTATAGCCGCACCCGGCAAACAAATCATAGTTATTATATTCCTCAAGATATGTCATATACGCCGCGGCGGGGAAAGGCTCGCCGTTTACAAACAGCGAAGGCACTCCGCCGAGGTTATCAACATAAGTATATATTCCGCGGTATTTTGCCATATCTCTCTCCCCTGCGGGGTATTCAGCTCTGAATTCGATTTCACTGCCGGGGCTGTAAACGCTGAACAGGCCCGAAAATGCAGTAATCAGAACGAGGAAAAAACCGATAATCCTGTTAATCATATTCCGCTCTTATATTATACCGAGAGGTATGAGAACGGCGAGAAGAACGGCGACCGTGCCCCACAGGCATATAAGAAACCTTTTCTGAGTTTTGCGGGGCTTGTCATAGATAAGGTTAGCCGCAAGGAAGAAAGGAATATAGGTGGTGATGAATACGGGCAGGGCACCCCACCATTTATACACCCAGATAAAAGCGGGAGTTGATGCGAGAAAAATCTCAAACACGGAGAAAAACAGCGCGTTGCCTATGGCAAAGACAACCCTGTTATTTATGCCGAGAATCTTCTTATCCCTGTCCTCGGGAAGAAGACCCACACTCATAAAGCCGGCCACCGAAAACATAAGAGAAAGCTCCCACGATACGCCTACAAGCAGGATGAAACTGGTGCTCTCAGGCGAAACATGCCATAGAGCATAGCCTGTAAAATGGCAAATTACCGCGTTGGCGATTTCATAAATCCAGTGCACGCCGTAAAGAGCGAGGGCCGCCGCCATACCGTTGTAGTTTTTCTTTTTCCACTGCGGGATCCATATTCCCACAATAACAAGTGCGAGGAGTGCGATAAAAGTCCAGTTGAAATTAGCAGTGCTTCTTACAGCATCTTTCGCAGCCTGAGCTGCAGCCATCGCGGCAGATGATCCGTCACCGAATAACATTTTGTCTCTCTCCTTTTTATAATAAATTTCCTTTATTTCATATTATCACAGGGGATAAAGAAAATCAATTATTAAATAACCGGAGCGCTCAGCGGCGCCCCGGTTAAAAAAATCAAGGTATGTATGTTGCGCTTTCACTGTAGAAATACTCATATGGATTATCCACGCCCGCCATATACTCCGAAACATTGCTGCCCTGCGGGTTAAAACACCTGTTATCCGGTGTAATGACAATTTCCATAAACCCGGCATAGACATAAAGAAGCTTTTCTCCTTTATGCGCTTTAAGGAAAGAGTCGTAATCATCAAAGTGCGGACCGCCGAATGCCGGCGTTGCGCTGAGCTTGCCGTTTTCCTTTGTCAGAGTCACAATCGCAACAAGCTTGCCGCCATTATAGACGAGATAATCTCTGAAGTTTTCTCTTACCTCAAGCTGTTTGCCCTCAACACCGTCATAGGAAACGTGGCAATATCCCGCCTGCGAGAATGCCAGCTCATCCGCAGGCACTCCGCTTGACGAGAGAGCAGAAGCAATCCAGGTGTTATCTTCAAAGAATTTGTTCGCTTCTTCATCGGTGATTCTCTCCCCCGTCACCTTAATGCCCGGCTTTGCTCCCGAAACAAAAGGCGGAGCAGGAATACAAAATCCGCCCGACTCACCTCCCGAGCCGTCACTTTTTTCAGCGGTTGTTGTTTCCGAGCCGTCTTCATCGGGTACTTCCGCACCGCCATACACTGCCTGAGCGGTCTGCATTTCCTTGCCTGTATATCCGGTCATTGCTTCTGTCGGGCTCTCGTCCTCGTCATTTGCGTAAGAAACTGCGGTTTGCTCTTCATAGCCGGAAAGCCCGGGATAAGTTGCCCCTGAATCCGCGCCGCCTTCTGCTTCTTTTGATATGATCTCTCCTCTTTGAGCGGCAACTCCCGCTGTTATGCACACGGCAAGCACTATTGCAACGGCGCCCGTTGAAAGCAGACATTTGTTTCTTCTTTTTTTGTTTTCTTCGTATTTATTCTTTCTTTCAATTACGGTTTCATATATTTCATCATTTGTCCTCATAATCAAAACCATCCTTTCCGAGTTGATTTTTCAGCGCTTCGCGCGCCCTGCTCAGAAGAACCCTTGTGCTGCCCTCGCTCTTTTTGATTATCAAAGCGATTTCTTTTACCTGCATATCCTCAAAATATCTGAGCCACAGAACAGTATAATACTCGCTTTTGAGATTTTTCATTGAAGACACAAGCTGCCTGTTTCTCTCTTCCGTAATATATATATCATCCGGAGAAGGCTGAGCCGAAACCGGCTCATTTATATCTTCAATACTTACTGTATTGTTTTTTTGCTCTTTTCTGACTAAATCAACGGCAGTATTCCTGCCGATTCTGAAAAGCCATGTTCTGAAAGAAGCCTTGCCCGTGAATCTCGGCTTTTTACAGGCAAGTTTCACAAAGGTTTCTATTGCCGCCTCTTCTGCTGTTTCATTGCTTTTTACAAAAGAGAGAATAAACATCTGCAAAGGCATACGGTATTCTTCTATTAAATCTCTAAGGCCCGTACTGTCGCCTTCAAGAAAACGGCGGTAGCTACTTGCACCGTTATCCATAGGCTCCTCCTTTCCGAAAGAGCGGGTTATTCATTGCTCCTTCACCTGTTATACGCAGAAAAGCGAAAAAAGGTTACGGTTTTTTTAAAAAAACCGATGTAAAAGATTTTTGACAAAAGAAATGCGGTGATGTAAAATGAATTTGATTGACATCCAAGCTTAAATGCTTCATCATTAACTCAGCCGGTCGGCAAGGAGGCATATACACATGAACATAGGTTCAAAAATAAAAACAGCCAGGAATGAAGCCGGTCTGACCCAGGAGAACGCTGCAGAGCTTCTGGGAGTAAGCAGACAGACGGTTTCAAACTGGGAAAACGAAAAAAGCTACCCTGATATTGTAAGCGTTATAAAAATGAGTGATATTTACAATATCAGTCTCGACAGATTACTTAAGGAGGACAGTGATATGCAAGGCGGCAACAGCTATATTGATTACCTTGAAGACAGCACCAACACCGTCAAGAGCAAAACAAAGCTCTCTGAAATAATTCTTATCTGCGTTTATCTTTTTATCTGGGCAATATCCGAAATTGTGTTCTGGTTCTTTTCAGAGCCGTCGGACGCAATGGGATACTCCCTGATGTTTATCTGGATTCTTATGCCTGTTACAACCTTTATTGTGTCGCTTATTATCGGAAAAAACGGTTATTTCGGCAGATTCAGGTGGGTAATACCCGTTATACTCGGCATTATGTTTATGCTTGTGCCTTACTCCACGTTCGGGGCGTCCAATATGGCGGCGTTTCACACTTTCAGATGGCCGGATTTCCCGATGCTTCCGGCGGGCGCGGCAATAGCATACGCAGGAATGGGGCTCGGCGCGCTTATAAAAACAAATAAAAGAAGCCGCAAGGCGTAAGGTTTTAATCTGAAGCACAGCCTGATAAGCATAATCAAAGGACCGCCGGGGTGAATTCCCCGGCGGTCCTGATTATCAGTCAAAATAACCTATGTATTTTATTCTTCTGTCACTGTCGGGAAAAAGATGAGCATAGATATCCACAAAGTAGTCATCGGTCATACCGGCAATGTAATCAACCACAATCTGATTGGGGTCTGACTCTTCATAAGGTGAAGTGCGCTCGTAATGAGCCTCGTTCACATAGTTTATATGGTGAGTGTAAACCGGCGATGAGGTGTTGCGCGCGATGATGTCATAAAGCAGCCTGTCATACAGCTCCTCCATCATCGGGCGGACAGATGAGTCAATCTGCGCCTGCACAACCGGGTTATTGTAAATAAGCCTGTAATTATCGTCCTTGGCTTTTTTCAGGGCTTCAAAATGAGCGCCGTCCATCTTTATGTATGGCTTGCCGTAGCTGTTTTCAATTATATTCACTACCAGATTATTTATAAGCTCGGCATTTATGGAGCCTATGGCTCCGCTCTCAAAATCCTCGGGCGTAATTATCTGCGCGCGCTGAGCATCCTGCCTGTCTTTTCCGAGATAAGCGATTATGTCGGCAATGCGCACCACACAGCCCTCAAGAGTTGAGGGTACAAGTTTACGCACATTCGCTTTATCAAGATAACAGGCTTCAATCTGCCTGTCAAACTCGGGAAAATCCCGAATCGGCTCCGGACGGTATTCACTCATTTCCATCTCGCCGTCGTGCGCGGCAATGCCGCTGAGAGTCTGCAGGGAAATGTTGTACGGATATATCCCGTCAAGCACTCTGACAGAGTGGATATTGTGGCTGAAATGCCTGCCGGCGTGAGAGAAATACAACTCGTCGAGAATTTTTTCGCCCATATGGCCGAATGGAGTATGGCCTATATCGTGGCCGAGAGAAATCGCTTCAATAAGGTCAGGGTTGAGATTGAGCGCCTTGCCTATTGTGCGTGCGATACGCGAAACAAGCTGCACATGAAGCGAGCGGCGGCTGATATCATCATTTTTAAAAAATGAAAAAACCTGAGTTTTATCTGCATAGCGATTATAAAACGGGCAGTGAATAATTTTGTCGCAGTCTCTTATAAACGCTGTGCGTATAACATCCGCACAGTCTTTGCTGCTGTTTCGGCGCACTGCGTTTTGCTCATCAAACGCTAAATGAACAAATGAATTGCCGTTTTTTTCGGTTATTATTCTGTTTTCTGTTTCAGGGGTCAGATACTCATAGGTTGGCATAGCCGTTTCCTCGCTGAAGTTTACTTATAGCTTTGCCGCAAAGCCGGTGAAGGACCCTGCTGAATTGCCGTCTGAAGAGGTAACATCAAATATTACGCTCAGGGGAGAATTGCCGACTGTCATTTTTATGCTGTCACCCTCACTGAGCAAAACAAAACCGGCAGAGTAATACATACCGTCGCCGTCTATTACCCTGATAATGTAGCCGCCGTTTTCACCGGGTTCTCCGATCGATACCCGCTCACTGCCGCCGGAAGAAAGCTTTGAAATCATCGCCTTTCCCCAGACTGTTGTTGAGCGGTTTTCTGCTGTGTCGGGCAGAATCCAAACATCGGCTTCATCCGCTCCGGATATAAATGTGACGGTGCGCTTCCTGTCAGTGGGGACTTCGCCGGGCCTGTCTTTTGCTTTGCAGCCGAAAAGCGAGAATACTCCGGTAAGAATAAATACGGAAAGTAAAACTGCTTTTTTCATTTAATCATCCTTTGCTTTTCTTCGGAAAAACGGAATAAGGAAGCAGACGGCCGCTGCATCCGTGCTCAACAAAGCTGATGTTTTCCTCACGCATGGCCTCGCAGAAGGCGTCATAGAACTTATGCCTGCCGTTAAGCTCCATAAAGGTAAGAAAGAATTTGTCACGCAGAGCATTTACCTCAATCATAAGATGGCCGTCGGTAATGCAGTGAACACGTTCTACATAATCCTCAAGGCCGTACCATTCATCCCTGCCGACATAGCTGATAAGGAAGGTGCCGAAAGGAGGCTTGAGGTAAGTGCTGTGAACCTTGGAATACATTCTTTTTGCAAGGAAACCGTTTACTCTGTCAATTCCCTCTTTGTTCTTCAGTGTTGCCTTGAAGTTTTTAACGCTGAATTCCGGCTGCATCTGCACATACATCATTGTTCTTGTGATTGTGCTCAGATACTCTATATTCTTTTCCTCGAGATTCCGGGGATAGTAAACAGACATAAGGCGTACAAGATCGTGATAGGTTTCGGGGCAGCCTACATCCGCCCTGTAATTGCAGAGAATATTGCCCCTGATTGCTCTCGCGATTGCGGGCGATGTAACCTTGCAGATTGCCCTGAACATAAGAGCGGAAAGAATGGAGTTGGGGCTGCCGTCGTTGTTTCTCGCGTATTTCATAAAGTCCTTTGACTCAAGCTCGAGCTCATAGCACTTTGTATCCCTGAAAGGAGTGAGGAAGAACTGCTTGGCATAATCCGTTCCGGGTATATAAACCATACCCTTCTTTACCGTGCCGAGAGGCTCTGCATCCTCCAGCGCAGCGGCGTCGGGGTAAGCTGTTTCGCCGTCAACAAACGGTGTGTCTGCTGTTTTGATGTTACCCGTTTCAAGAGTAACGCCGAAAGCTTCTTTCACATAATGCCAGAGCGTGCTTTTTATCCAGAACATAACTCCGCATCCGCCGCAAAGCCCGTGATACATATTGAAATAAATTGCATTATCTTCATAATCTATGCTGCAAAGATGATAATTGACCTTTGCCGTGCCGAAATAAGCGCGTCTGCCGTCAGAGCGACTTACGGAAAGAGGACGGGCGTTGTCAATCAGTTCTATTTCACCGTCAGGCAAAATTTTGATTTCTTTGGCATAGTACGGGAAGCGGGCAAACGCTGTCTGAGCGGCGCGGTTAAGCGCTTCACCGTCAACCTTATGCTTCATAACAGTTTTCAGGCGGATATTGAATGTGATGAACTTGCCTGCCTCATAGAGCAGATAACTGTCGGGATTCTGTTTCATATGTATTCTCCATTTGTTTTATTTTTCAGAGAGCAAATTACATTTTCTTTGCCATGGTAAATATGTTTTTACCATCGGTATATTCATAGGAAACGCTGTCCATTGTTTTCTTCACCAGAAAAATTCCGAGGCCGCCTATCTCCCTGTCGAGAGCCGAGAGAGAAACATCCGGGTCCTCTTTTTCAAGCGGGTTATACGGCTTGCCGCTGTCTATGAGCGTTATGCTGATTTCCTCGCCGGTCTGAGAAATATCTATCTCAGCATCGCCCTTACCTGAGCCGTAAGCGTAGCTTGCTATGTTTACAAACATTTCTTCAACGCACAGGTCAACCTGCATCTGAAATTTCATCGTGCAGCCGGCTTCTTCAAGAAAACCGTTGACAAAATCAATAACCGTATCCAGGTTTTCCTTTAACGCTTCAACTGTCAGCTTTTTCACAAGTATCACTTCCTTTATATTCAAGGCAAAGCATGGTAAGGTCGTCAAACTGAGGAGCATCGCCCACAAATTCATTCACACTCTGCTTTATGCCTTCAAGTATGCCTGCGGGTGATTTCTCTTTATTGGCGTTGAGCGAATCAAGCATCCTTTCGACCGTGAACATCTTGTTATCCTTATCGGTTGCCTCGGGAACACCGTCTGTATAAATAAACAGCTTGTCGCCTTTTTCCAGCTGAATCTCGGACTCCCTGTATTTTGCGCCCGGCATACCGCCTGCTACAAGGCCGTGTTTAGCCGGAGCGAAATCAAAGCCGTAGCCGTTACGGTAAACCGCGGGATCGTCGTGCCCTGCGTTTACGGCGGTGATTTTTCCAGTGGAAATATCAAGAATTCCAACCCAGATGGTGACAAACATATCCGCTTCGTTCCTGGCGCAGATGGCGTTATTGGCCGTGCTCAGGGCAGCTCCGAGCTCCGGTATATCCCTGACGCAGTTCTGAAGAATGATTTTTGAGGAGGCCATAAACAGCGCGGCGGGAACGCCCTTGCCGGACACATCTCCGATTACAACCGCAATACGGTTGCTGTCCACAAAGAAAACGTCGTAAAAATCTCCACCGACCTCTTTGGCGGCCTCCATGGAAGCAGAAATTTCTATCTCTTTTCTGCCGGGATAGGTTTCGTCAATCACGGGAAGAAGCGAATGCTGGATGACATTGGCAACCTCAAGCTCGCTCTGCATTCTGCTCTTTTCAGCGGCCAGACGCCTCTGCTTTTCGGTATAGGTGATAATGGCAATCATCATAGCAAAGCCGACCGCGTTAACAATAATAAAGGGTATGGCAATCTGTTTAACTATGTCGAGAGCGGTTTCAAAAGGCTTCACGAGCACAAGCACGACGGACAGGTGAAACGCTTCCATAGCGACGCCTATAATAACAGCCCACAGCGGTTTTTCGATAACATTATGTTTGATTTTTGAAATGAAGCCGCACATAAGCCCTATGCAGCACGTTGCTACAACGCAGGCTTTTGCGGTGATACCTCCCATCATAAGGCGATGAATGCCCGCTACCGCGCCGGCAATAAGGCCCGCGAAAGGCCCGCCGGTAAAGCCGGCAAGCATGGGACCGATATCTCGCACTGATACAACTGCGCCGTTGAAATCAACGCCGGAAATATTGCCGTAAACGCCGAAAAGGCCTCCGAGAGCGCCTGAGATGAGCACATATTTCCACATTTTCTTTGAATCGGTAAACTTGGACAGAAGGTCACTGCCGCCTATGAATGCGGATACCACAAGTATAACGGCAAGCGTGCCTACCATCTTTGAAAAGAATTCATTCATAAAAGAAGTCCTTTCCGTTTTATTTTTTTATGCCTTATTTATTATCTTGCCCGTATTTGCCGCAAAAAGAGCAGCCGTCACAGGAGGAGCAGGCACAGTATGTACATTTGCCTGCTTTTTTTCTCTTTTTCATTCTGTAAAAGGAGAAGCATATTATGATTACAAGCGCAAGCGCGATAATTATATTCCAGATATTCATATATACACCTCACGCAAGCCCGGCGGCCGAGCCGATAAAGTAAACGGCAAAGGCGGCAATCCAGGCAATAACGCACTGCCAGATAACAACTCCCAAAGCCCATTTTGAGCCAAGCTCTCTGCGTATGGAGCTTACAGCCGCCACGCAGGGCGTATAAAGCAGGCTGAAAGCAAGCATTGAAGCGGCGGAAAGCGCACCGAGTGAAGCAAGGCCGTCGCCGAAAAGCGTTTCCATTACCGAAACAACGCTTTCCTTAGCCAGAAAGCCGCTTATCAGCGATGTGATGATTCTCCAGTCTCCGAGCCCCACCGGTTTCATAACCGGCGCTATAAGGCCGGAAATCGCGGCGAGCATACTTTTGCCTGAGTCTTCGGTAAAGCTGAAGCTGAAGGTAAAGCTCTTGAGAAACCATACCGCTATGGTTGCAACAAGAATCACGGAAAAAGCTCTGTGAAGGAAATCACGCGATTTTTCCCACAGAAGCTGTAAAACATTGCGGGGGCTAGGCAGTCGGTAATTCGGTAGCTCCATTACAAACGGAACGGCTTCGCCCTTGAAAAGAGTGTTTTTGAAAAGGAAAGCAACAATTATCCCCGTGATTATTCCCGCGATATATAGCCCGGTAATAATAATCCAGCTTTGCTTAGGGAAAAATGCGCTCACAAAGAAGCCGTAAATCGGCAGCTTCGCGGTGCAGGACATAAACGGAGTGAGCAATATTGTCATACGCCTGTCACGCTCGCTCGGCAGAGTGCGCGTGGACATTACCGCGGGAACGGTACAGCCGAAGCCGATAAGCATGGGCACTATGCTCCTGCCGGAAAGGCCTATACGCCTGAGAAGCTTATCCATAATGAAAGCGACACGGGCTATATAGCCGCTGTCCTCAAGCATGGAAAGGAAGAAGAAAAGCACAACTATAATCGGGAGAAAGCTGACGACGGTACCCACTCCCTCAAAGAGCCCTTCGGTAACCATACTCTGAATCACAGGGCTTATATCCGCTGCCTGCATACCTCTCTCAACTATTGTCTGAAGTATATCTATACCGTTTTCAAGCAGGCTCTGCAAAAACGGACCTACAACAAAAAACGTAAGGAAAAACACAGCTGCCATAATACCCGCAAAAATCGGCAGCGCGGTAAACTTGCCGGTCAGCAGATTATCTATCCTGCTGCTTCTCAGGTGCTCTTTGCTTTCGTGCGGCTTAACGACACAGGTACGGCAGACCTTTTTAATAAAATCGAAACGCATATCGGCGATGGCGGCACTGCTGTCAAGCCCGCGCTCTTTTTCCATCTGGATTGTAATATGCCTGAGCATTTCCTTTTCATTATCGTCAAGCTCAAGAGCATCGGTGATGAGCTCATCGCCCTCAATAACCTTGCTTGCTGCAAAACGGGTGGGTATCTGTGCCCTCTGGGCGTGATCCTCAATAAGGTGGCACACTGCGTGCAGGGCACGGTGAACAGCTCCGCCGTTGTCATCTGCGCTGCAGAAGTCCTGCCTGACGGGGCTTTCCTGGTATTTCGCAATATGAACTGCGTGGCGTACCAGCTCATCAACGCCCTCATTCTTTGAGGCGGAAATAGGAACAACCGGCACACCGAGCATGGATTCCATCGTGTTCACATCCACGGTGCCGCCGTTGCCGCGAAGCTCATCCATCATATTGAGAGCCACAACCATGGGTATGCCCAGCTCAATCAGCTGTATCGTGAGATAGAGATTGCGTTCGATGTTTGTAGCGTCAACTATATTGATAATCGCCTTGGGCTTTTCTTTAAGCACGAAATCACGCGAAACCTGCTCTTCACTCGAATATGGAGACATGGAATAAATACCCGGCAGGTCGGTAATAAGGGTATCGGAGGTGCCCCTGATAACACCGTCTTTGCGGTCAACGGTAACGCCGGGGAAATTGCCCACATGCTGATTGGCACCGGTGAGCTGATTGAAAAGCGTGGTCTTGCCGCTGTTCTGGTTGCCCATAAGGGCAAATGTAAGCTTTGTGCCTTCCGGCAGAGGATTGCCGCTGCCCTTGGGGTGGAATTTGCCCTCTTCGCCGAGACCGGGATGCTCGGACCGCCTGACGCTCTCAGGAGCAATGCCGGATTCCGTGAGCGACTCTATGGGATTTATATCAATCTTTTCAGCGTCATCAAGACGCAGGGTAAGCTCGTAGCCGTGAATGCGAAGCTCCATAGGGTCACCCATCGGAGCAAGCTTGATTACGGTAAGTTCGGTACCGGGAATCACACCCATATCAAGGAAGTGCCTGCGCAGCGCTCCCTCTCCGCCTATTGCGGTTATTTCCGCGGACTGACCGGGTTTTAATTCGTTGAGTTTCATCGTTTACGCCCCGTATAATCACAAATTATATCTATTATAATATATCACACATAAAATTAAAAATAAAGCGAAATTTTGAGGAAAAAAAGCAACATTTTTGCTTTATGGCAGCACTTATTAACGTAAAGCAGGGAATTCTTCTCATTCCGATTCATCATACAACAGCAAAGAGGCATTTGCCCTTAACCGGGCAGATGCCTCTTTGCTTATCTTTTGCATTATTGTATTAAAGATATTCGGCGAGCTCTTTGAGATTTGCAACGGCAATATCCGCTTTAAACTCAGATTTTTCATACATATACGGGCTTGTAACGCCGCTGTAAACAAGCGCGCAGGGTATATGATGATTTGAGCCGATGGCAATATCCGTGGCAAGCCTGTCGCCCACAAACGCGATTTCGTCCCGTGAACACTCAAGATAATCGGTGATGTAATCCACGGTGGGAGTCATCGGCTTGCCGAGCACCGTAGGTCTCCTGCCGGTTGACGCGGCAAACATCTCTATCATCGCGCCTGTATCAGGTTTGAAGCCGTCAGCCGTCGGGCAGTTTACATCGGGATGCGTGGCGAGATAGACCGCGCCGCCCACAAGGTATTTCGCCGCCTTGCGGATTTTCTCATAAGTAAGCGTGGTATCAAAGCCGAGCAAAACAATATCCGGGTTTTCATTAACAAGAGTTATGCCCGCCTTCTCAATATCGGCTCTGAGCCTCTCATTGCCGAGAAGATATACTTTTTTGCCGGGATAATGCTTGTTAATGTAATCGCAGGCAACATGTGACGAAACTATTATTTTATCCGGCGAAACGGGGAAACCCATTTTGGCAAGCTTATCACGGCAGACTTCGACATTGTTTGAGGAGTTATTTGTGAAGAAACAAAAGTCCCTCCCGGTAGCGTGAAGCTTATCAATAAAATCGATTGAGCCGTCAATAAGATTGCCGCTCAGATAAAATGTGCCGTCCATATCAATTATAAAATATTTGGTTTTTGCGAAAATATCAGACATATCAATCAGCCTTCAAGATCATCCATATATTCAAAATTCAGAATTTCATCTGAGCCCTGAGACGAATCGGCAATGCTCTCATCAGCCTGAGCAGCAATATTCACAAAGCTGTTGCGTGCGTTCTGAATCTCATTGAGAGCACGGGCAACGGATTCATCTGCCGTATTCATCACGCTGTCAATAAACTCCATTGTGGATGAACGGATTTCGGAAGCCCAGTTATTGGCCTTGGCAATAATCTCGGCAGACTGCTCCTCTGCCTGCTTGGTTTTGAACTCAAACTGATCGTTTGCGGTCGCGACCATAGTGGCAGTCTGTATATTTGCGTTGTCTATTGCCTGCTTCGCGGCGGCAAGCGCATCGGCGGAGAGTTTGTCAGCCTTTGCCTTTGCCTCTATAACAATGGCGCTGCTGTCGATAAGCTTATCGGCCTGAGCTCTCGCCTCGGCTTTGATGCTTTCGGCTTCTTCATTGGCGTCGGAGATGGTTTTGCCGGCCTGCGCCTCAGCCTCCGCGACCTTATTCTTGCAGTAATCCTCAGTTTTCACAACAAGAGTGCGGACCTTATCCTCAGCTGCGGAAACAAGCGCTCTTGACTTTTCCTGAGCCTCGTTAACAACATTGACCGCCTCTTTTTTTGCCTTGGCAAGGATGTTGTTTCTGTCTGCAACGATAAGCTTTGCCTGTGAAATTTCGTCGGGGAGACCGACTCTGATTTCGTCAATGGCAGCTCTGATGGCCTCGGCGTCAACGGCAACTCTGCCTCTCATTGTTTTTGAGCCGGATTCGATAATGTCGTCAATCTGGTTTAAAAGTTGGTCTGTATTCATCAGTTTCTTTTCCTTTCCGAGATTCTTCTCACTATATCGCTGTGTATTTCGGGCGGAACAAAGCCGCTTATATCACCGCCGAATTCGCAAACCTGCTTTACAACGCTCGAAGAGAGGAACATATTCTCCGCATCGGTTGTCATAAATACGGTTTCCACATCGGGGTTTAATTTTTTATTTGTGAGCGCCTGCTGGAATTCATATTCAAAGTCCGAAACAGCGCGAAGGCCTTTAACCACGGCGCAGGCTCCTTTTTCGGCAGCATACTCCGCAAGGAGACCACCGTACATTTCAACCTCAGCGTTTTTGATGCCGGTAATGCTTCTTTTAATGAGATCAACACGCTCCGAAGCAGTGAAATAAGCATTGGTCTTGTTTGAGTTTATCATCACGACGACGATGACCTTATCAAATATTTTGGCAGCTCTCGTGATTATATCGACATGGCCTTTGGTGACCGGGTCAAAAGAGCCGGGGCATATCGCAACCTTCATGAGCTTCAGTCCTTTCTGTAAACGGTGACAGCCGTTTTGCCGTATTTATATGACCTGTATTTTGTAAAACCGGATATTTCGTCCGGCAGCTGAGCTTTTAAGGGATGCTCGCAGACCGCCGTGCCGCCGGACGGGACAAAATCGCCGAGCGAGTTCAGGGCCTTTAGCAGCATATCGCTCTCATAAGGCGGGTCAAGAAACACGAGGTCAAACAGCTGTGTATTGATGGCAAGGAATGAAGAGTAATCCATCTGAACAAGGTTGCAGACAGACGCGAAACCTGTTTTTTCAAGGTTTTCTTTGATTACGGCGGCAGCGCCCTTATCTCTGTCAACAAAAGTTGCCGTCTGCGCGCCTCTTGACATCGCTTCAATTCCCATCTGGCCGGAGCCCGCAAAAAGGTCAAGCACTCTCCTGCCCTCTATATCAAATTGTATGGCGCTGAAAATCGCCTCTTTTACCCTTTCGGTTGTGGGTCTGGTGCTTATGCCGTCAAGAGTTTTTAAAGTCATTCCTCTTGCGGAGCCTGTAATAACTCTCATTTTTTCTCTCCATCATACGTGAAGCGCGCGTCGCTGCAGGCAAAGAGGGGCGCGTTTCTGTCTTTATCTGAAAGAACAGGGTCCGTGGCACCCCAGTCAATGCCGAAAGCCGGGTCATCATATCTGATGCTTCTGTCATCAGCGGCACTGTAAAACTTATCAACTTTATAAGACAGCTCCACATCATCCGTCAGGGCGACGAACCCGTGAAGGCAGCCGGCGGGGATATAGAGCATTTTTTTGTTTTCGGCCGACAGAATAACTCCGACGTGCTTCATATAGGTGGGCGAACCTTCGCGTATATCTACGGCAACATCGAGAATTTCACCTCTCGTGCAGGAGACCAGCTTCGCCTGAGCGCTCTCGCCGACCTGGCAGTGAAGACCGCGAAGTGTGCCCTTGGCCGAAGAGTAGGAGCGGTTGTCCTGCACAAATACCGTGTCAATACCTATCTGCTCAAATGCGCGCAGCGAATAGCTCTCATAAAACCAGCCGCGGCTGTCGCCGAATACCCGGGGCTCTATAACACAAACGCCTCCGATTAAAGTTTCGGTCCGTTTCATTGCGCACCCCACTTCGGCTTTTCGCCGGGTCTGTCTGATGAATAAAGGATTTTGCCCTGCGCAACAGCCATAAGATGCTGACCGTATGAGGATTTGCCGTACTTCGTGGCGGATGCGAGCAAATCATCGTGGCTTATCCAGTTCATATTGTAGGCAATCTCTTCGGGAGCGGAAATCTGGATGCCCTGAAGCTTTTCTATGGTCCTTATAAAGTTTGAAGCGTCAAGCAGAGAATCAACCGTGCCGGTATCAAGCCAGGCATATCCCCTGCCGAGCAGGCGCACATCAAGATTGCCCGCCTCAAGATAAAGCTGGTTTATATCAGTTATCTCAAGCTCGCCTCTTTTGGAGGGCTTGAGGGATTTAGCATACTCAACAACCTTGTTGTCATAGAAATACAGCCCGGTAACCGCATAGTTTGATTTGGGCCTTTTGGGTTTTTCAACTATGGAAACAGGCACGCCGTTTTCATCAAATTCGACCACGCCGAATGCCTGGGGATTATCCACATAATAGCCGAATATGGTAGCCCTGCCCTCGTTTTTTGCCGCCTGACGCAGCATATAACCAAGGCCGCTTCCATAGAAAATATTGTCTCCGAGGACCATAGCAACGCTGTCGCCGCCTATAAAATCCTCCCCGATAATAAAAGCCTGCGCAAGACCGTCGGGGCTCTCCTGCACCGCATATGTGAGATTGATGCCGAACTGATTGCCGTCACCGAGAAGCTCACGGAATTTGGGAGTATCGGACGGGGTGGAGATTATGAGAATATCCCTTATGCCGGCAAGCATAAGAGTGGACAGCGGGTAGTAAATCATCGGCTTGTCATAGACCGGAAGAAGCTGTTTGCTGGTAACAAGAGTCAGCGGATACAGGCGCGTACCGGACCCGCCGGCGAGAATAATGCCTTTCATAAGAAACACATCCATTCCGATTGGTTTTTTATATTACGGGTTTCTCCGTAAAACATCATACGGAGATATGTTACCATTTTTATAATAAAAAGTCAACTGCACGCAGTATGCTGAAGACTTTATGAAAACCGCGGCATATTCAATTAAGCGTTTTTATGTATTATTGTATTGACTCATACGCACCGCCCGTTATATAATTTCAGCAGAAAAGCCTGCCAATTCATTTAAACGGAGGTACAGCAATGAACTACTCATCCCGTCTTTATTACACTTCCCCCGCTAAAGCGTGGACTCAGGCCCTGCCCGTAGGCAACGGGCATTTAGGCGCCATGATTTACGGCGGAATAAAAAAAGAAGTAATCTCACTCAATCATGACGAGCTCTGGACCGGCGCACCCAAAGACACAGTAAGAAAAGGCGCACCGAAAGCCTTTGAAAAGGCAAGGAAGCTTGCACTGAGCGGCAAGCTTCACGAGGCACAGAAAGAAATCGAGGAAAACTTTGACAGCACCTGGAGTCAGGCTTACCTTCCGTTAGGCGATCTGATTATCGAATTCGCGGGCAAGGGCAGGGCATCCGGTTACGAAAGGTATCTTGACCTTGACAATGCCGTTTCGGGCGTAAAGTACAAGCTCGGCGGCAAAAAGGTAGAAAGGGAATACTTTGCTTCATACCCCGATAACATAATCTGCGTAAAGCTTAAATTCGCGTGCAAAACCGATTTTGATTTTTATTTTTCCTCTCCTCTGCGCTCAAACTCATTTATCAAAAACGGTCTGCTCATCCTTGACGGCGAATGCCACGGCGAAAATGTGATAGACAACAAATGCCCGGACAAAACCTACTTTGACGAGCCGAAAAAGAAAGGCATTCAGTTCAGAGGAGCCGTAAAGACCGACACCGACGGCGAAATGAGAGCCGACAACAATGTGATGAAGGTTAAAGGCGCGACTTACGCTTTTATATATTTTGCCTGCGCCACAAGCTTTAACGGCTTTGACAGGCATCCTTTCCTTGACGGCAGGGAGTACAAAATCGCCTGCCTTGATATCCTTGAAAAAGCAAAGGATTACGACAAAATCAGGGAAAAAGCGGTTAAAGATTAT
>JAEEGL016220382.1_pt1 | contig 25824 bp, 14 predicted proteins | sample 9134231 | NCBI WGS metagenome assembly JAEEGL01 (sample SAMN16246548, study PRJNA631951) | gut metagenome | biome: gut microbiome; feature: rumen; material: fiber-attached | host: Bos | place: Iran: Karaj | collected 2018-10 | reverse complement strand
GCACAATATGGCGCACTTTTTGCAGTTAATGATGCATCTGGTTTTTTAACTATACACTTTTGATTAAATTCATTTGGATCATGAAAGAGAAGATGATTATTTCGGCAGCCCTCATCGCATTGAGCGTATTTTCGCTGGGCTGGTTCATCAAGGCAGGTATTGATGATTTTGCAAGCAAGGACCGCAAGGTCAGTGTCAAAGGTCTTGCCGAGCAGGAAGTGCCGGCCGATAAGGTGACGTGGCCCATCGTCTCCAAGGAGGTGGGCAATGACTTGCCGGGACTGTATGACCGCATCGGTGCTACCCAAGCTAAGATCAAGGCATTCCTCATTAAGGGAGGTGTCAAAGAAGATGAGATCAGCTTCAATGCCCCACAGGTGGTCGATTTGACAGCCCGCGAGTATGACTCGTCCAACAGGTCTTTCCGTTACATCGTGACTTCGGTGCTCACTGTGACGAGCAAGAACGTGGAACAGGTGCGCAAACTGATTGCCAAGCAGGGTGACCTACTCAAAGAAGGTGTGGCCATCACAAGCGACAGCTATGAGAATCAGATACAATATGAGTTTGTCGCCTTCAAGGAGATGAAGCCCAAGATGATGCAAGAGGCCATCGAGAATGCCCAAGTCACGGCCGAACAGTTTGCCAAGAACTCCCACAGCAAACTCAATAAGATCGTCAGCGCCGATCAGGGCCAATTCTCCATCGAGAACCGTGACGAGTATACGCCCTGGATTAAGAAAGTACGCGTCGTCACCACCGTGACCTACTCGTTGAAGAACTAACCATTTACCGTTTAATCATTAACAAAGAGGGTGAGCCGCAATCCTGGCTCACCCTCTTCTCTTGTCTATAGTTGTCCGTGCCCTTGACAGCAGTCACGACATAGATTAACCCCTAAAATCCAATCTATTATCTATTATCTAATATCTAACGTCTAATGTCTAAATCTACTCTTCATCGGTCAGGCTCTTGGCACGGTAGGTCCAACCGTAGTGCTTGTAGATCTCCACCAGGCGACCGAGGCGCGTCAGGAAGTCCTCATAGTTTTTCCTGTCGGGCTGCAACCACTGCAGCTCGGCGAGAGCCGCCATGCGGGGAAGGATTTGATACTGGATCTGGGCTTCGCAGGTGATGTATTCGGTCCACACGTTGGCCTGGGCACCCAGAATATGGTGGCGCATCTCGGCTGGCAGGTCGGCAGCGACGGGCTCAAAGTCATAGACCATCTTCAGCGTCGCGCATCCGCCGAATGCCGTCGGCTCGTTCCAGTAATTCTTCGTCTGGTAGTGGTCAAAGTACATCGGCGTGTTGGGCGTCATGATCACGTCATGTCCCAATCGGGCACCCTTGGCTCCTGGTTCGGCACCGGTCCATGACATGATGGTAGCCGTGGTGTCCACGTCACAACCCAACAGTTCGTCCCAACCGATGATGCGACGGCCATGCTGCGCCAAGTATTGCTGTACCTGGGTGGTGAACCAGCCCTGCAACAGCGCCTCGGCGCTCTGCTTACCCTCGGCATGGATACCTTCGTCGCTGATGCGCTTCTGGCACAGGGGGCACTGCTGCCACTTCACGCGCGGCGACTCGTCACCACCGATGTGGATATATTCCCCAGGGAAGAGTTGCATCACCTCGTCGAGGACATCCTTGACAAACTGCAGCGTATGGTCTTTGCCCACACACAGGATATCATCGGTCACGCCCCACTGGCCCCACACGCGATATGGTCCTCCGGTGCAGCCCAACTCGGGATAGGCTGCCAGGGCACCTAGCATGTGGCCCGGCATGTCGATTTCGGGAATGATGGTGATATAGCGTTCGGCGGCATATTTTACGATATCCTTAATCTCTTCCTGAGTGTAGTAGCCACCATAGCGGATGCCGTCGTTCACAGGAGAGTTATGTCCCAGCACGGTACCGTCGCGCCAGCCACCCACCTCGGTCAAGCGGGGATATTTCTTGATTTCCACGCGCCAGCCCTGGTCATCAGTCAGGTGCCAATGCAGGCGGTTCATGCCGTGCAGCGCCATGATGTCAATAAAACGCTTCACCGTCTCGACGCCGAAGAAGTGGCGCGAGCAATCCAGATGCATGCCGCGATAGACGAAGCGCGGCGAGCTCGACACCTGGCTAGCGGGCAGAGCTACAACCGTGGTCTCGCCAACCGAAATGGACTGGCGCAGCACCTGCATGCCATGGAACACGCCAGCAGCAGTTCTGCCAACGATTTCGACACCGCGTCCGGTGACAACGATATTGTAGCCCTCATCGCCAACGGCGGCAGTGGGATCCAGCAGCAGGCTGATATGACCAGTGCGATCCTTGACACTCGTCGTGGGGCGCACGCTCAGGTGCATTCCTGTCATTTCCTCGATATACTGGCTCAGCAGTTCGGCATTGCGCTCCATCTGTCGGTTGCCGGTCGGGTAGTTGATCAGGCAATTGGGACCCAACTTGAAGTCGCCACCCTTGATGCCGTTGACCTGGGCGGGCAAGGGCACGACACGGTAATCGGCGACAGGCTGCACTTGGGCGGTGGCTGTCATGACGGCAGCTGCCATCAGACAGAGAATAAGTCGTTTCGCGTTCATCTTCTAATCTTTATTAATGTCAATTAAGTTAACTGGTCGCAAAGGTAAGAAATTTTCTCTGAAAATAGTAAACAATGAGTATTGAAAAACAGGCGGTCCGATAGATAACACGGACCGCCTGAAAATTCAGTTTATCAATCCTGATGACTGATTACTTGATGACCTTGATGCTCTGGGTAGAGCCGTCGTTGTAGGTGCGGACGATGATGTTCACACCGTCAACAGGATGGCTGTACTCGATACCACGGATGTCATAGTAACGCTCGCTGACAATAGTCTTGGCGACATTGGTCTCGTCGACAGCAGTGGGTACGACAATATACTGGATGTCACCACAGGCGGGCGTCGTGTGGACGTTCTCCTCGGTAGGCAACGAGTAAACGCCGATGTAACCGCCAGCGCAAACCAGGTTGCCTGCGTAGTCAAATGCCATCTGGAAGATGGAGCCCTGACCCGTCTTGTAAGAATACTTGGGTGTGATATCGGGCGTAGAACCGTCCCAAGTAACATCATAGAACTGCAGCACATAGCTACCGTCATTGATGACGAGCAAGCTGGCATCTTCGCTAACAGCAAAGCCGGCACGGTCACTGCCGTTGAGCATGTCGTTATAGGGTGCGCGTCCTGAGTTGAAGGTCACATTACCGTCGTTGTCAACAAACATGAGTGAGGGAACACCCGCTGCATTGTTGCCAGCGCTGCGGTACTGTGATACCCAAACACCACGTCCCAGAGGATCGGCAACCACGTTACCGTTGGTGTTGGCCTGCCATGCGCCGATGTCGTAGTACTGGCTGGGAGCAGTAGCCCAGGTATCAACAACGCTGCCGTCACTCTGGCCGATGTTGTAAACACCCACACCGTTACCGAAGTCCTCAAGATATACATACAGCTTGGTGTCAGCACCCTTGCCGCCGATGCCTACGCCAGGCGATGAGGAGCCGACATTCACGCCGTTGTTGGAAATCAGACCGTCACCGTTGCGCTCTCCGATGAAGAACTCTGTCCAGGTGCCGCCCAGATTCTCGGGATCGGCAATGAACACTCCTGAGGTGGGATCACCCCAATCGGGAACGTAAAGCTTACCCTGAGCATCGATGCCCATGCGGTAGTTGCTGCGCCACGTGCGGTTACCGTTATATACTTCATCGCTCACGCGAACGCCGCTGGCATCATACAGATAGACGCCGTTACCAGCATTGTTGTTGGCAACGCGATTGCCGGCATAGATGGTACCCATCTTGGGACTGCACGGCGACTTGTCAACGGCAACAAAGAGCTGGCCGCTATAGGACGGACCTGCGGGATTGATACGCTGGATTGTGGTGATGGGCTCACCCTCGAGCGTTACTGTCCATGACAGCTTCTCACCTGCAGGCAACAGGCCGAACTCAATCTCGATGCTGTTTTCGCCCTTCTTCACATTGGGAACCTCGATGCTAGCCACCTCGTTTCCATCTACATCATAGAAGGTAATGTAGGCATACTGGGCGTCATCATTGGCACTGAACGAGAAGACACCATTATTGTTCTTCTCGGCATACTGCAAGCCATAAGCGTAGATTCCGACCACACCGGGTTGATCACTGGCAATGGCCTGCCACTTGGTAATCTTGTTGTCCTGCATCAGGTAGAGGTTGATGTCCTCGCCCTTGACCGCAGCACCGGTTGACATGAACTGGCATGCCAGCGGATCAAGGTCGGTGTTGGTCGTGGCAACAAGCGCTGCCTGGTCCAGACCGGCTGTGATGTCATACAGCTTGATACCGCCAACGTTGGCTGCATCCCTGACGGGAGCGATATAGGGCGTTACCATATACTGGTGCTGTGCATACTTGAAGAAGGAAACACCGACGGCAGGGATGTCGGTTTCGTCGCCGTCAAAGCGACCGACCACTTCACTGTCGGTACCGTTAGCCTTAGCCGTGGCAATCTCAAAGGGCAGCGTCTTCTCGCCATCCAGAACGACATTGTCATCGCTGCGCGGCGAGAGGGCCAAGACGGGTTCTCCCACCTTGGGCTTGGTGAAGTTGCTCTGAGCGCTGATGGTCTTTTCGGTATAAACTGTGCTCGTGATCTGGTTGTTGACGATAGCCAGTTTCAAGAACCTCATGCCTCCTGCACTTGAGGCGGCATCATTTGTGCCGACAATTGTTACAGTGCATTCGTCAGCGCCGCCATCGACAACGAGAGACTGGGCACGATAATAGTAGAAGTTGGCAGAGCTTTGAGTAGTTACCCACTGGATGGGATCGCTGTCAAAGTCGGCCCACTTGTACAGGCGCAGGGTGCCGCGCTCGAAGCCCTCATTGACTTGACCGGCACCAAACTGGGTCTGAACACTGTTAATACCCACCAGCTGGTTATCGGCTGTGAAGGCGATATCCGTCAGGCGGCTATAGAAGCCTGCATTGTTCGGCTCGACTGGTGCCACGCCGTTGATGCTCAATTCCTTGACAATCACCTTGTCGATGTTGTTGATCAGGTAGAGGTGAGGCGTGCCATCGGCAGCATTGGTCAGCACGACGGTGCTGTCGCCACGAACGAGCATACGCTTGATCGTACCATCAAAGTCATACACGGTGCCATCGTCACGCGTCAGGTCGAGTTTCTCGGGGGCACTCACGTAGCCAGGCAATACGGGCTCGGGATAATTCTGCCACAGGTCTTCGGGAACGACATAATCCGTAGCCTCCAGCAGGGGAACCTCATAGGTGGTCTTGTTGGCCTCGACAACGATATTGCCGCTAGCCTTGTCAATCCACTCTTTCCACTGGCTGTCAACAGTTGCAGCAGTGTATTCTCCTACGGGTTTATACCCCTCGGCCTCGACAGCAAGTGTATAGGTGCCGGGATCCAGATTCTCGAACACGAACACACCGTTATAGTTCTGGTCGGTGGTGTAGCGTGCTACCTCCTGGCCATTCTTGTACAGGATAACAACAGCGCCGTTGATAGGAGCCCACTGGTCCATAGAGCCAGCGTTGTAGTTGTACAGATTGTTGACAAGGTGGTTATGGACATCCTTCACAGTACCCATGATATAACCCTTGTTATCGGGCGTCAAGCCGAAGTACTCACCGATACCACGGGCGATACGGATACCCTCCTGGTGGCAATAGTCGATGTTGAGTGCACGGTGACGTGCGGGCTGATAGGTATGGAAATAGCCCTCAACCAGGAAACCGGGAACACCATGCTTCAACACGCCCAGATAGCCGGTGTAGGCGATACCGGTATTGGGATCGACGCGGGTCGATGAGCTACCGTAGAAGTTGATATCACCACGCACGTTGGGACTCGTGGGGCTGTAGTTGGTCATCGGGTCAATCTCGTTTGTGTAGAAGATGGGCCAGCATGTCAGACCCATGGAACGGCTGCTCGGAGCGAGATCGCCGCCCTCGCCATCGTAGCCACGATAGAGCATCAGCGGGTAGTTGGTCGCGGTACCGTCTGTCAAGGCATTGGAGTGGTGGGACAGGAACATGTCATAGTTACCAATCTCCACTTCCTCACAGATTTCAGACAGCGGACGGTTATAGATCTCGGCATCAGCGGCACCAGCCACATAGGGATACGGACCGTTTAACCACCTCGACATAGTGATGTTCTCGGGTTTCACGCCCATCTTGATGAGTTGGGCACGAGTCTGAATGGATTTCCACAGGTTTGTGTTACTCTCGTAGAATCCGTTGGTGTCGGGACGGCCCGTTTCGGGCAACATGGGGTAGGGGATGGTCGCCATCGGGCGGTCATTGGGACCCCAACTGCCGTGACCTGGATTCAGATAGATACGGAGTTCGTCAGCTGTTTTAGCTTGCAGTACGCCGGCTGCCATGATGGCGGCTACGGCAAGTAACAAAATCTTTTTCATAGCAGTCATCATTTATTTGGTTACACGAATAATATAAGCCTCACCGGCAGGGGTGCTGAAGGCAATCTTGCCATCAGTGGCATGGGGATACATGGCGATGATGTCATCACCAGTCAACGTCTGGGTCTTGCCGTCGAGTGTGGCAGCAACGATGGTCGATGCATAGATAAACTCACCATCGTCAAGATCCATCATGCCCACGATGGTATTGTTGTCATACCACACTGGAGCACGCATCTGGCCCACCTTGCGGGCATTGCTGCCATCAAGGTTGCACACGTAGGTGCCATGGGCGGCGAGGTAGTAAAGTACCTGGGTGCCGTCGGGGGACAGCGAAGCCCACAGGTAGCTGAATGCGTTGCCATTAGGCGACAGGTTGCGCGTCTTGCCGTCGATGGTAATCATCAGCTTGCCTCTGTCGTAGGAAAGCACAGGCAGATTCTGAGCCTTGGTGGTACCAATGGCTTTCTTGCTGAATTTACCCTTGTTGATGGCTCCAACACTGTTAGCATCAATGGCATAGCCCTGCAGGTCGCGTGTCGGCTTAACCAGCACTTGGCTGGTTCCGGTAGCGAGATTCACGCTCTTGAGCGTGGACAGGCGCAGATGCTTACTGTTGAACGAACCCTCGCGATAGACGACTGTCTGGCCGTCGGGCGAGATCTTCACGTTGTGGCCGGCACTGGGCGCTGTACTCAGCACCTGGCTTTGACCACTTGTCAGGTCCAACTTGGTGAGGCCTTGGTTGGTTGCGCTGGTCAGCAGCAGGTAATCGCCCTGGGGGCTGATTGCCGCCACCGCAGCCTTGTCAGGCAAGTTGACCTTGTCAATCGAGGTCACTTGCAATACCTGACCCATGGCACTCATCGAGAAACCTAACGCAATAGCAAAAAGCAGTTTTCTCATCATGATGGTTAATACGGTTTTGAAGTTAAACAATATGGATAATAAACGAGTTTTTATAGTAGTATGGAGCCTCCACTGCCGGAGTGTCCAGGTAAAGAGTTGGCATCTGCTAACTTCTTGATTTGATTGCAGCAAAGTAAATCAAAAAAAATGTCTAAAACAAATAAAAATAGTTTAATTTTATTAACAACTCCGCTTTTTTACGGGATTGAGAATGAAATTATCACTGAGAAGGAATGTTTTGGCGGCGAAAATGTTATATCTTTGCACACACGTTGAACCTGCTGAATGAAAGTAACGAAGAAAACGACTTGCAGCCTGATGGTGCTTGCGGCAGTTGTCGCAGGCATGGCTTTGCTGGCAGCCTGCAGCAAGCACAGCGAGATGAGTAGCCATGTGATTGTGCAAAACGGCACCTTTACCCTTACCGGCGACAGCATCATCGAGGACAGTGTCTTTGCCTATGCGCCGCCCTCACGGGATCACATTGTGAACAATATCACGATGTCACGGCTGGACAGCCTCTACCGCCATGTGGACACGGCTCGTGTGCGCTTTGTCAGCGGCCGCCCGTGGCGCATGCGAAATCCACGCCCGGCACTGATGCCCGAGTATAGCAGCCAGCAGCCGCTGGTGGATGCGCTCTACAACCTGTCGGTGGACCATCTCACTGCCGCCATCGACCGCTCGGGAGCCTTTGCTGTGAGCCAGAGCAACTACAGCCGCATGTACTGCAGCATATTCCTGTCGTTGGCAGCTTTGAAACCTCACCAGTCGATGGCGACCCTGCGAGCGCTGGTGGACCGTGACAGCATCATCATGCAGCGCGAGGGACAATGGCCCGTGGTGAGCGACCACATCGGCTGGGCAACAGCCGCATGGGAAGTCTATAAAACCACTGGCGACAGGCAGTGGCTGGCCTATTGCCGCCACGTGATTGCCAAGACGCTCGCTATCAACCATGCCGTGCTGATGGATCAGGGCACAGGTCTGGTTCACGGGGCAGGTTACACGGCGGCACGCCCGCTGGGAGTGCGCCGCATGACCTGGATGGGATATAATGACCTGTTTGCCTGCATGTCGCTGGGCAACAACATCCTGACGGCCCATGCCTATTGGGTCCTGAACCAGATGAATGAGGAGCTGGGTATTGAGGACGAGGACCAGCCCGAAGCCTATCGCATCAAGGATGCCATCAACCAGCACCTGTGGAGCGAAGACAGGGGATTCTACAGTTCCTTCCTCTATGGCATGGCAGTGCCACGCCAGGCTCCGTTGACCGATAACACGTCCCAGGCGATGTGTGTCCTGTGGAATATTGCCGACGATGACCGTGCCGAGCACCTCATAGCCAACACGCCGGTGTCAGACCTGGGTGTCAATGTCACCTATCCACCTGGCAATGCGATGGAGCCCTATCTCGCCAATTCGTCATGGGCAACGACCCAGGCGCTATGGAACCTGGCTGCCGCTATGGTGGGCAACGAGAACGCCCTGCGCCGCGGCATCGGGGCATTGTACCGTGCCCAGGCACTGTACCAGTCGCGGGGCATTCACATGCGCGATGTGGAGACCGACATGCTGGGCACCAGCGCCAGCAACGCCGCCATGATCCTGCGCGTGCTGATGGGGATGAGTTTCACCCCCGAGGGTATTGAGTTCGCACCGATGGTACCCACAGGCATGGACGGCAAGAAGACCTTCAAAGGGCTGAACTATCGCCGCGCCGTGCTGGACTTCACTGTAGATGGCACGGGAAGTGAGATAGAGTCGATCACTCTTGACAGGGAGCCGCTCGAGAGTCCCTTCCTCCCATGCGATATCGAGGGACGACACGAGGTAGCCATCACCCTCAAGCAGGCAGACTACCACGCCAACCAACATGTAACGATACAGAAAGGCGATATTTACCTGCCGTTGACACCCACCATCACCTGGAACGGTGACACAGGACGCATTGTCGATTATGTGCCGGGAACGCCCTATCGACTGTCGGTCAATGGCGAACTGAGCGAGCTGGAGGATTCGACCTTTGTGCTGCCCGCTACCGATGGCTTGACGGTGTTCTCGGTAGAGATTGCCGGCAAATATATCAATGGATTCATGTCTAGACCACTCTTGCGCTTTGGACTCACGCCACAGATGGCGTTTCTCCCCAAGGCTGTCGGTGACTCGACCGTCATCACCGTCAAGGTGGCAAGCGGAGGGGACTACCTGATTGACGTGGGCTACCGCCCGACAGGAACGCTCGACGTGCGCCGTGTGACCGTCAACACCCATCCTATGGGGACTATCGTCATGGCTAGCGGTGCGGGGCTCAGCGAGGGCGAAATCGCCTACAGCAATATGGTGAACGTGAAACTATTGAAGGGGGTGAACACCATCCGCCTTGACCAGATCAGGCTGCCCAAGGCCTTCACGCCATGCGAGCCGGTCCACCTCAGGGTCATCACCCATTAGACTTTAGTCGCTAGTCTTTAGATAACAACTGACAACTAATAACTGATAACCAATAACTGTTAATAATCAAACAATGAAGAAAAACCTAATCTTAATGGCAGCGCTGGCTGCAGTAACATTCAGCAGCCAGGCTGACGAGGGTCGCCTGCTGCGTTTCCCCGGCACCAACGGCCGGGAGGTCGCATTCAGCTATGCCGGCGACATCTACACCGTGCCCATCACGGGTGGCACAGCGCGACGACTGACGTCCCACAAGGGATACGAAGCCTTTGCACGCTTCAGCCCCGACGGGCAGACGATTGCCTTCACGGGCCAGTATGACGGCAACACCGAGGTCTATGTCATGCCTGCCGACGGTGGTGAACCGCGGCGCATCACCTTCACGGCAAGCAACCCGCGCGATGACTGGGGTGACCGCATGGGTCCCAACAACATCACGATGACCTGGACACCTGACGGCAAGGGTGTGATCTACCGCAACCGCATCAGTGACAGCTTTGACGGCAAACTGTGGTGTGCCCCCATCGACGGTGGCATGGCCCAGCAGTTGCCGCTGCCCGAGGGTGGTTTCTGCTGCTACAACGGCGACGGTACCAAGCTGGCCTATAACCGCGTCTTCCGCGAGTTCCGCACCTGGAAGTATTATCGCGGCGGTATGGCCGATGACATCTGGATCTATGACACTCAGGCCAATACGGTAACCAACATCACCGACAACATCGGCCAGGACATTGACCCGATGTGGATCGGCGACGAGATTTACTTCATGAGCGACCGCGACAACCGCATGAACATCTTTGTCTATAACACCCGCACGGGTGCTACCAGCAAGGTGACCAATTTCACCGAGTATGATGTGAAATTTGCCAACTGCGGCGGCGGCAAGATCGTGTTTGAGAACGGCGGTTACCTCTACGTACTCGATCCCGCAACCAAGCGCAGCGAGAAGATCACCGTCTACCTCAACAGCGAGAATATCTTCGCCCGCGAGGAGCAACGCAAGGTGAAGGATAACCTGACGGGAGGCAGCCTCGCTCCCGATGGCAGCCGTCTCGCCCTCAGTGCCCGCGGTGAGGTGTTTGACGTGCCCGCCAAGCATGGCGTGACCCGCAACATCACCCACACCCCTGGCGTACATGAGCGCAACGCCTCATGGAGCCCCGACGGCAAGAACATAGCCTACATCAGCGACCAGACGGGCGAGACCGAGTTGTGGATGCGCCCGGTGGACAGCGACAAGGCTATCCAGCTGACCAAGGATAACGACACCTATATCCGTGACTTCGAGTGGAGTCCCGACGGCAGCCAGATCGTCTATACCGACCGCAAGAACCGCATGACACTGCTCAATATCAAGACGCTGGTCAAGAAGACGCTGGTAACCGATGAATTGGGAGAAATCCCCACACCGTCTTTCTCACCCGACGGCAAATGGCTGACCTATTACCGTCAAGGTACCAACGAGTATAGTGTCGTTTACCTGTACAACATCGCCGAGGGCAAGGAATATCCCGTGACCGACCGCTGGTATGACAGCAATTCGCCCGTATTCAGCAGCGACGGCAAATATCTGATCTTTGCCTCGTCACGCGATTTCAACCCCATCTACAGCAGCATCGAGTGGAACTTCGCCTACCGTGATATGGAAGGCATCTATCTCGTCATGCTCGCCAAGGACACCCCCTCGCCCTTCCTTCCAAAGGACGACCAGGTGAATGCCGGTGGCGAAAAGCCCAAGGATGCCCCCAAAGAGGCTCCCAAGGACAAGAAGGGCAAGGGCAAAGCCCAAGCCGATCCCAATGCTATCCGCATCGACGTTGACGGTATTGCCGACCGCATCGTCAAGGTGCCCGTGGGTACTGGCAGCTACGGCAACTTCGTGTGCGACGGCAGCCACCTGTGGTACAGCGGCCGCGGGAGCGTACGCGTATATGACTTCGCCGAGCAGAAGGACGAACTCGTCGCCGAACGCGCCATGATGTTCCCCTCGGCAGATATGAAGACTGCTGCCTTCATGAAGGGCGACAACCTTTATGTCGTGCCCCTGTCACCCCGCAAGGCCGACCTGAGCGAGGCTGTGAATCTCGACGACATGATTGCCACAGTCAATTATGACCAGGAGTGGAATCAGATTTTCAATGAGGCATGGCGTGCCTACCGTGACGGTTTCTATCTGGAGAACATGCATGGAGTGGACTGGAATGCAATGCACGACAAGTATGCCGCATTGCTGCCCTATGTCAAGAACCGTCTTGACTTGACCTACGTGATCGGTGGTATGATCAGCGAACTTGCTGTGGGTCATGCCTATGTTGACGGCGGTGACCACATCAAGGCCGACGAACATCAGATCGGTATGCTGGGCGCTGAGCTTGAGCAGGTAGCCGAGGGTTACAAAATCAAGAAAATCCTGCGTGGAGCGCCCGATCGCGAGTCTCTGCGTTCTCCGCTGCTGGAACCTGGCATGAATGTCAACGAGGGTGACATCATCACCGCTGTGGATGGCGTTAGCACCACTGGCGTGAACAATATCTATACGTTGCTGCGCGACAAGGCTGGTGTGATGACCGAGCTGACCCTCAAGGGTGGTCGCAAAGTCGTTGTGAAACCTATCCAGGACGAGTATCCGCTTTACCACTACGAGTGGGTACAGCACAACATTGACTACGTGAGCGAGAAGACCGGTGGCCGTGTGGGCTACATCTATATCCCCGACATGGGTCCCGAGGGCCTGCGCGAGTTCTCACGTTACTTCTTTGCTCAGACCGACAAGGAGGCGCTCATCGTCGATGACCGTGGCAACGGTGGTGGTAACATCTCGCCGATGGTTATCGAGCGTTTGCTGCGTGAGCCTTATCGCATGACGATGTACCGTGGCAGCAACTACAATGGCACCGTTCCCGAGCGCACGCTCTACGGTCCCAAAGTCCTGCTGGTCAACAAGTACAGCGCCAGCGATGGCGACCTCTTCCCCTGGAGCTTCAAGGAGAACAAGATTGGTCCCGTTATCGGTACTCGCTCGTGGGGCGGTATCGTGGGCATCAGCGGCTCGCTGCCCTATATGGACGGCACCGATATCCGCGTACCGTTCTTCACCAACTATGACACGCATGGCAACTGGATTGTTGAGAACCATGGTGTAGATCCCGACATCATCATCGACAATGATCCCATCAAGGAGGCGGCCGGTATCGACCAGCAGCTGGATAAGGCCATTGAAGTCATCATGGAACAGCTGAAGAACCGTCAGCCCATGCCCAAGACCCCTGCACCTCGCACCCTCAAGGACCTGGGTGTCTACTAAACGGGAAACATTACCCATCAACAATAGGAATGCGTGCCTCTGCCAGAGGGGCACGCATTCTTATTAGTTAATAGTGACCGGTACTATCGGGATAGCTACTTGGGTGACAAGAGGATATTGATGAGAGATGTGATATCCTCAATACTGGTCTTGCCATCCTGATTAATGTCCATCCTGTCGATAACTACTCCGTCAGTATTTCCGTTAAGCAGGTAATCGATGAGTGCGGTCACGTCATTGATGTTGACATAGCCGTCACCGTTGACGTCACCCACGAGCGGACCTTCTCCAGTCAGTGTCACATGCTGGATGTTGGACCAGACACTTTCATCACCGTCGGTATAGACAGCCTTGACCACATACTCATATACGCCGCCAGCCAGATTCTGCACGAGGTAGCAAGTGTCGGTAATGCCGCTGATGTTACGCCAAGTGGAGCCTCCCTCCTCAACAACGTCACGCAGCGTAGGCGGGTTCAAGGTCAGGTCACCGTTGTAGATATCGACGTTATAGACGTAGAAGCGTTTCTTGACTGCTGTCATGCACAGTTTGATAGTATTTGCCGAACATCCCTTCAGCACAACGGTATGGTCCTCAGGACTGTCGGTCAACGTGATGGTCTCGCTGACGTCACCACAGGACACAATCACTGAACTATTGTCACTTCCAGCAGCTCCAATCCAATTCTTGGCATTGAAGACGATAGTGACTGTGCTGTCAAGATCTAATTCAGGGCTAACCAGATATCCGATAGCATTGGAGGTTCCCACTTTCAGACTCTGTTCGGCTGCCGTATAGAGTTTGTAGCCCGTCCATCCAGGATTGTCGGTGTATTTATCAAGAGATGAGCTGATGTCTGATCCGCCGTCGGATGTGGCATTCACTTTAGAGAAACCTTCACTCATCAATAATGTGGCAGTGGCGATACGATTGACCTTGAGGCTATAGCTCGACACGTCACCTCCATTTGACCATTTGGCGCGGAAGGATGTGCCTGTAACAGTCGTTTCGTCCACAGGATACATTTCGGGCACCAGTTTCTCGATGGGATCGACGGGGGTGTCCTGACCAGTCCAAACCACGTTTTGCTTGGTTCCCCAGATGTGTTCTGCTAATTCGGGATGGTCGATAAATGGGTTACGGTTGCCTTGAAGCCTATATACCGCCTCGTTGCGTTTGATTTCCTTTGTGCTGACAGGGTCGGCACGGTGCCATTCCATGAGCAACTTCATCGACCAGGTCGAGAATGCCTTATAGTTATTGGTAGTATAGTCAAGCTGACCGCTACCTGGCCACTGGGAAACCTCGCTTTTGTAGCAGGTCACCATATAAAAATAAATGCGAGCAAAATCACCCTTATACTCGTCATCAGGTTCAAACACGGTCGCCGTGTAACCGTTGTAGGTGCTGGTTCCCAGTTTACCTCTCATGGAAACGCCCATCTCTTCATTGACGTAAGTCATGCCTCCGGCGCACACACCGTAAGGGTTGTTGCTACGGCGCTGGTTCACATAGCCGTCCGTCGGGATGAGCATCGTCAGGTCGGTAAACATCGGGGCAATCTCACCACCAAACCAACTTTTGGGGAAAGAATGCTCACGGTTAAGACCTTGTCCGACATAAGTAGCGTTGCCGACATGATAAGAATCGTGATTGTACTTGCACGTCGAGTACATGTCGATGTAGTAGCCGTCATCGGCGACGTCGGTAGAGTCGTAAGCCGTCCACATGTAGTTGTAACTCAAGAGGGTATGATTGTATATAATTCCCTCGAGAGCTGTCATCAGCGCTTCATCATGCTTGCCGACGGCATTGGTGTAATATCCATTGGGGATACCTGCCCATGCCGAGAAGCCAATCAGCATAGAAATCAATAATAGTGTTTTGCTTCTCATCGTGTTATTATGTTTTATCGGTTAATTGGTCATAAATGGTATCGAAGAGGCGGCGGAATGCTTCCTTGTCTGATAGTGTCTGCCGGAATTCCTCAAGTCGTTGTGCGTTATCGCCCTGTGGAATCCACAACTTGAGGTAGCCGCCATAATCGTATTTCTCATGCATATGCTCCAGCAGGCGTTGGTATTGACTCTCACGGTCAAGAGCTGGATGATGCTTCATGCCATATTGCAACGCACGGCGCACGATAGTGTTACTGTCAATGATGCGGTCGGCCTCGGCAACGATACGGCCATAGATGGTGCGTGGTTCGTGGTCACTGGATGCGCGGTGGTCCTCGGCAGCGTCGGCAATAGTATTGATTTCATCCTCGCTGAACCACTGTTGCAGCCGATGATCTTCGCGGACGATTCGGGCGCTGTCAGTGTGGTGGTTTTCACGTCCGTTGATCAGTCCCAAGTCATGATAGGCTGCTGCAATGAGCAACAGGCAATGATCAACCTCGGGATAATACTGTGCAAGACTCAAAGCCTGGGAGATCACGGTCAAGACATGGTTTCTGTCATGCCCGGCATCAAAACTGTCATAGCGGGGCACAATCTCCCGCTCCACAAAATCCCTTATTTCGTCAAAGGCCTTCATTTGGTTTCCGGTCATTAGTCCCTAGCTGGCGGACGCCATCATTAAACTCTAAACATTAAACTCTAAACACTAAACTCTAATCTCTACACTGCGAGCATCGCGAGCATAACGAGCATCAATCCACCTTGTGGAGGTCATGACCCATGCGTGCCTTCTTGGTGTGCATGTAGAACTCGTTATAGCGGTTCGGGGCGACCTCGATGGGCACATTCTCAACCACTTCAAGGCCGTAGCTCTCCAGTCCCACACGCTTGACGGGATTGTTGGTCATCAGGCGCATCTTGGTAATCCCCAGGATGCGCAAGATGTTAGCCCCCACACCATAGTCTCGCTCATCGGGTTTAAAGCCCAGATGGACGTTGGCGTCGACGGTATCCATGCCGCCTTCCTGTAGTTTATAGGCTTTGATCTTGTTCATCAGACCGATGCCTCGGCCTTCCTGATTCATATAGACGAGGACGCCCTTGCCTTCTTTCTCGATCATCTGCATAGCCATGTGCAGTTGCTCGCCACACTCACAGCGCATCGAACCGAAGATGTCACCCGTGGCACACGAGGAGTGTACGCGCACGAGTATAGGCTCATCTGACCGCCACTCACCCTTGATAAGAGCGATATGCTCAAGACCATTGTTGATCTGGCGGAAGGGGATGAGTTTGAAGTGTCCATACTGCGTGGGCAAGTCTACCTCATCACCCACTTCGACGACCTTCTCGGTGCGCAAGCGATAAGCAATCAGGTCCTTGATGGTAATGATGGGCATATTGAATCTCTCGGCCACCTTCATCAACTGGGGCAGACGTGCCATCGTGCCGTCAGGATTGATAATCTCGATGAGCGCAGCAGCAGGGTAGAGGCCAGCAATGCGCATCAAGTCAATAGAGGCCTCGGTGTGGCCAGCACGCTTGAGCACGCCCTTATCGACGGCGCGTAGGGGGTTGATGTGCCCTGGGCGACCGAAGTCTGACGGTTTACTATGAGGATTGGCAAGCGCCCGGATGGTCATGGCACGGTCATGCATCGACACGCCAGTTGTGCAGCCGTCGAGCAGATCAACAGTCACCGTGAATGGTGTGCCCAGCATCGATGTGTTGTCATCGACCTGCATATTAAGTTCCAACTCATGGCAACGCTCGGTTGTAATAGGTGCACAGAGCACACCGCGGCCCTCGCGCAGCATGAAGTTGACTTTTTCCTCGGTTATCTTTTCGGCGGCAATGATAAAGTCGCCCTCATTCTCACGATCCTCGTCATCGACAACGATGACAAATTCGCCACGGCGCAGCTGTTCCACAGCCTCGTCAATGGTATTCAGTTTGATTTCTTCCATTCTTCAAGATGTATTGTTGTAGAGACCAATTAATCACTAATCACTAATCTCTAATCTTATTTATACTCCATCTCACGACTGTATTCTCCGTTAAAGATGGCAACCAATTGGTCACAGGTTTTTATTGTAAGGTTCACGTCACGTTTCAGGTTCTTCTGGTGCCTCAAGCCCACGAGCCATACGGGCAGACCTATCGGGAACAGCGCGGCAAACACACTTCCAATCGTCTTGTTGCCGACGGGGCAATAGGTGAGCAGCTGGCGGATGACAGGGTAATCCATAGCCTTGTTGAGCACCATCTGATCGCGTGAGTTGGAGAGGTAATCCACTACACGGTCAACCTCTTCGGCCAGCGATTTGATAGCGGCTTTATCATAGCCCTGCTGCCAGTAATCGATATAGCGTTGACGGCCAGGATAGCGGTCAAGCAACTCCTGGCAGGTCTTCTTGAGGGCATCAATCTGGGATAAAGCTTCGGTAGCGTCAACTTCATTGATGATCACCTCCTTTGCTTCGAGTTTACGCGTCTGGTGCAGACCCGTGAAACGACGCAAGAAGTTGAGCCAGGCATCGGGATTGAATACAGCCGAATCGTTGACTGCCTTCTTGGTCAAGAAGATACCTAACGGTAGCAGTACAGCAGAACTGAGCCACATGCCCTGCCAAACCTCCCAACGGCCGTCACGAGCCATCTTGTAGCCCATGTTATCGATGATATAGTAGATAATGAACAAGATGACTGACACAACGATGGGCATTCCCAGACCTCCCTTGCGGATAATGGCTCCCAACGGCGCGCCAATGAAGAAGAAAATCAGGCATGCCAGCGACAACGTGAACTTCTTCATCAATTCAATCTGGTGGCGACGGATGATGAAATTGTCATCGTTAATGGTGTAACCCTGGAATTGTAAATCCTGCATGGCTGCGGTCGTGCGCATCAATGCCTGATTGATGATCGTCTGCTGTTCATTGTCCGGCAGTTCTTTAACCATCTTGTTGATATCAAGTGGGTGATCTACCTTCACCTCTTTTACTTTCTCTATCGTGGACTTTCCGTCTTTATAAGTTAAACGTTGAGAAGGAACGCCACACACGGATTGGGTCCGCATCTTAGCAACGATAAACGAGGCAGCAGAATCTACTTTCAGACGCACAGAATCAATGGTCTGGCGTAACTCAGCGATATCTTTGCCCACATATTGGGACTTCATCGTCTCGTCATCCATGCGGGTAAAATTGGCGTCATAGGGAATCAGGATTTCCTTGTCATGGAATGACTCACGGCGATAGAGGTCTCCACTCATGCCACTGACGCCGCCACCGCCCTTCATTTCCTCATACCATGAGCCTTTATAGAGCGTGAGTATCAAGTGCTGCTTGTCTTGGGTCATGCTCAGGCGGCCCGAGTCGGCTGCCACGATACGTGGGAACATGGTACCGTTAGACACGTCATAGATGAGCATATTGTACAGCATGTCACGCTCCTTGTCCTTGCGCTTGACAAAGATGTTGTAACCGGGTATCTGGCTATAGACCGTCCCCTCGGGGATGTCGAGGGTGGGGGACGTCTGGCGCATCGAGAAGAGCAAGGTCCACATCTTGACCTGGGACTTGGGCAAGGCATTGTTCATGAAGAAGAAGGCACCAATGGCGACAAATACCATCAAGATGGCAATAGGTTTCATGATGGTGGTCAATGATATGCCCGACGACTTGAGGGCTGTCAACTCGATATGTTCGCCCAGATCGCCAAATGTCATCAGCGCCGCCAGCAGGATACTCAACGGCAAGGCCAAAGGCAACAACGACAACGCAGCGTGGAAAAACAGTTCGGCAATAAGATCTATGCTCAGTCCTTTGCCCACCAGCTCGTCGATATAGCGCCACAGGAACTGCATGATGACGATGAAAAGGCAGATGCAGAAAGTCATCAAGAACCTCGGCAGGAATCTTGACAACATGAACGTGTATAGCCTCTTTATCTTGAACATAGACAGTCAACACAAAATAACGGCTGCAAAAGTACAAAAAAACTCTCGCTAAGCCGCTAAGCCGTTAAGTTTTTTATGACATGGCTCCATCTTCGCCCTCAGTCAGGGTTCATCTATGCCGCCAATCCCTTGGCGGCAACATGCCCCCTACACCCCCAACTGGGAATTGTAGTAGCGCGGATCACCTGTCACTTCATCGCCCACAAACGGCGGCAGGGCGTAGCTGTAGTCCTCGCTGGGCACCTCCAGCTCGGCAATCACAAGTCCCTGTAGGTCACCATGAAACTCATCCACCTCCCAGCGGTTTCCTTCATGCATGACAATATAGCGGGTCTTCTCAATGATCGGCGGTTCACACAGCGCCATCATCTCCATGGCATCTTCAAGGGGCACCTCATACTCAAACTCGGGGTGTGACGCACCATGTCCTTTACCCTTGATGGTGATGAAGCCCTTGTCGCCCCGCACCCTCACGCGCACGACACGCTCAGGCGCCCTCGACAGGAACCCCTGCTTAATCACACTCGCCTCACATGCCATCAGCCTGTAAGAATCTCCGTTCACCAAATACTTATGTTCAATCTCCATTCCCATACTTAAATAACGTAATTCATTACAATTTATTTTAAGGATATACACGGTCATTTTTCACGTGGTTTTAGCGCTTGGCATTTGAAAAATCAGTAATTTTGCACCTTCGTGAAAGAGGCGAAAAGACATATTATATCAATACTGGTATTACTGGTTGTCGCATTGACGGCTATGGGGCAGCAGAATCCGGTGACCCAGATTACAGGAATGGTGCGAGACTCACTCTCACATGAGGGTATCGCCTATGCCTCGATTTCGCTCGTAGGAACCAATGAGGGCACGCTGGCAACCGAGAAGGGTGGTTTCACCATCAATACTCGCGCCTCTTTCAGTAAGCTGCGTGTTACCGCTATGGGGTATCGCCCCAAGGAAGTGAACATCAGGGCGGGGCAGGGGAGTGTCATTCTGATCGACCTGGTACCGACAGGTGTGGAACTTGGTGAAGTAATTGTACACAAAGGCAAGGAAAAATACTCCAAGAAGAACAATCCCGCTGTCGATATGATCAAGAAACTGCGGGCCCGCCGTGACAACAATGACCCGCGCCGCTTTCCGCATTACGGCTACTCTCAGTACGAGAGAATGATGGTCGGCTTCGGTGACCTGGATGATATCATCAGCAAGCCCGAGGAACAGAAGTGGATTGACGAGTATGCCGATACCTCAATGCTCACCGGCAAGCGTGTCCTGCCGTTCTCTATCAAGGAAACCGTCGCCCGCGACTATTACAGCAACAATCCTGATGCCCACAAACAGGTCGTCATCGGCACCAAGAGCGCAGGCATCGACGAGCGCATTGATCAGGAGAACGTCAAGAAGATTCTTGACGATTTCATGGGGGAAATCAACATTTTCCAGAACGATGTGGCCCTGCTCACCAACCGCTTTGTCAGTCCCCTGTCACGCATTGCAGTGGATTTCTATAAGTTTTATCTCAATGACACAGTGATGGTCGATGGTGAGCGGTGCGCCGTATTGAGCTTCGTGCCATTCACTCCCCAGACCTTCGGTTTCTTGGGGCGCCTATATGTCTCTCTCGAGGACTCCACAATGTTCATCAAGCGGGTATCGATGGGCGTGCCCCACGATATCAACCTTAACTATGTGGAGCAGATGAGCATTGAGCAGGACTATGAACGTGCACCCAATGGTTCCCGACTCAAGATGCGCGACAATGTTGAGGTGAGCCTGAAACTGATTTCTAGTTTGCCTGTGATGTTTGCACGTCGCGAGACGACCTATCGGGATCACAACTTCGCGCGTCCTGAAGGCGGCGTATTCAACAATAAAGCCGAGAAGACGGTCGAGAACAGTGCGTCTTATATGCCCGATGAATTCTGGCAGGAATACCGCCCTGCCGAGGTCAGGACGACTACCGCCACCATGAAAAACCTGATGCAACGCCTGCGTGGGTCCAAGTTATTCTATTGGGCTGAGCAGGTCATTGTTGTCATGGTCAATGGCTATCTCCCCACAGCCAAGGTAAGTAAGTTTGACCTGGGCCCACTGAACACTACCCTAAGCGGCAACTCTCTGGAAGGCTTGCGTTTGCGCTTGGGTGGTATGACCAATGTCAACCTGAGCCGCCATTGGTTTGCACGTGGCTATGTGGCCTACGGTTTCCGTGATGAGAAATTCAAGTATATGGGATCGCTGGAGTATTCTTTCACGCCCAAGAAGTCAATGGACCAGGAATTCCCCATCCACAGCCTGCGATTGACTCATCGCTATGATGTGGACAAGTTGGCACAACATTACTTGTACACCAATCAGGACAATGTATTCCTCACCTTGAAACGTCACAAGGACGTGAGGATGCAGTACTTGCGCACAACACGCCTGGAATATCGGCACGAGTGGTATAACCATTTTTCTATCGCCCTAGGTATTGAACACAATATCCATGAGGCGACACAGTATGTGCCCTTTGTCTATGCCGATGGCTCTGCTCGACAGCACTATACCCAAGCGGGCTTTACTGCCCAGTTGCGTTTCGCTCCGGGCGAGACATTCTATCAGACGCGTTCCTACCGCATTCCCATCAATATGGATGCGCCCATCATCACCCTCAACCAGACCTACATGCCCAAGGGCTTCATGGGCAGCCTCCACGAGGTGAACAAGACAGAACTTGGGTTGCAGAAACGTTTCTGGTTCTCGGCATTTGGCTATGCCGATGTCATCATCAGGGGAGAGAAAGTGTGGAGCAAGGTCGCCTATCCCGACCTGCTGATGCCTAATGTGAATCTCTCTTACACTATTCAGCCCGAGAGTTATTCATTGATGAAGCCCATGGAATTTATCAATGACCAGTCGCTATCCTGGGACTTGACCTATTGGGGCAATGGCATCCTGATGAACCGCTTGCCATTGATCAAGAAGTTGCGTTTGCGCGAGGTGCTTACCCTGCGCGGCATCTGGGGAAGCCTGAGCGACAAGAACAATCCGGCGACCTCGGGCGACGTGTTCCTTTTCCCGACCGATGCCCTTTGCCAACCGATGGGCAACAAACCCTATATGGAAGCAGGAGTCGGCCTTGACAACATCCTGACCATCCTGCGCGTGGACTACGTCTGGCGCCTCAACTACCGCGAACATGCCGGCACCGACCGCCGCGGCATCCGCATCCAACTCCACTTCAACTTCTAATGCTAAGTCGGTCTAATTTACGTTTACAAAATTTTTTGATACATTTTACTCCCTTTTGATATTTTCGCGATAAAGCACCTTGTATAATGCGATAACGTTGTCGCAAGGGCCTAGATTTCTTCGCGGCATAGGCCAATAGCGGATTGCCAAGAAAATGGTCTGATATAAACCATGCCAAAATTGCAATAGCAATTAAGATAAGAATCATTATGTTGTTTTTCCAAAAATATGGAGTTAGGAAAAAATCCTCAAATTTGCGATATGTCTTAGTCATGATACCAGGTTCAAAAGCACTTCCGCGTATAGTGTTCCTGGTAATCTTGACGTTGATTAAGATGTCCCCCACATTGTCGTTGTACCACATCCGAGCAATATTCTCATTCCAATCCGCCCATGAAATGAGGGTATCAATGTCGTATTTATCAAAACCGAGTTTTCTTTGAAGTGTAGTATCCGTTTTTATAAGATCAATGTCAGTTTTAGTAAAATAATAGGCATTAGAGTAAATATTGAGTGCAGGTTTCAACTTGGATAAACTATCCTTTTCATTTTTTTTAATAGTTTCAAATCCATCCTTTCTAATTTTCGCAGTATTGTAGATTCCAAGTTGCTTTTGTAGAGTAATTGAATTCTGTATTATTCTAAAGCTGGCAGCATCGATATACTCGTCATTGACAGCAAAATTAAGGTATCCTGATCTGTCAGCTGTAAAAGCCAGAACTTTGGCATTTGTATCATTTTGCGTAATGATGCTTTCTTCATTGAATGGTTTTGACTGTGATGCATCTCTGATGGCGACAAGCAGGCTTCCAAATGTGGGATCGCCTTTTTTTACAGGAAAGGGATCTTTAAATTCTTTGACTTTTTTGATATCTTTGATGTTAGTAAGTAGGAAATAGGAATGAATTGAACTGTCTGGTTCATGTTTTCGACTGTTGTCAAATGTCACAAAGGTCCTGTCATATTTAGGCTTGCTATTGTTCAATGCACTTTTGTACATCTCATCAATGTCACTAAAAAATGACCCTGATACGGAAATGCTCACGTCGTCTCCTTTTAGTACCTTGATTCCAGAGTTACTCCAAAATGTGGCAGTATTTAGCAAATACATATAGTTTTCTCGTTCACATGATTGTGGCATAGCAATAGCACCATTATCATTAACCCGAGTATCTGGACTAAATAACAAGACGCTCTTGACAAAGAAGATAAGGATGGCTACAATTAGCATGATGTAGAAGATGCAGGCTGCTATAAAAACGATGAAGTTGAATCTTGGAGATTGACTCAAATCACATGGCTTGCCAGTAAACATTGACTTAAAAAATGATGCTGCCCTATAAAAAGAGTAGACCATTAACTTGGCAAGGTAAACGAGCAACGAATATATGAAATAGGTTATTGGAAACCGGCGGTTGAGGCTATTATTATATCTTTCTTTGATATGTTTCCCTATAGCGAACTTTTCTCCACAGTTTGAATCATTATTAGGATTCTTGTGTAGCAAATTCCACAGGTCGGAGTTTTCATTAAGCTCAATATTGCTCTTTGAACTAGTAATACTGTTGCTCAATACTTGTTCTATGATTGTGTTAATGTCCATGGCTCATTATTTGCGTTTACGTTCAATAACAATCAGGAATGAACCCAGATTATCCATATACCAAGCATCGATGAACTTGTGTTGTTTGTAATAAACTAGTTCGTTAATTAAAGGATATGCTTTATGGTAGGTTGAATCGCCGTCTACAACAGGGTATTCTCTCATGCTCAATCCAGTTGTTTTGGCAACATTTGCTAAAGAATCATCGAAAATAGATCTATTCTGGGCACAAATCTTATTGATTATATTTTTATTTATTTTTTTGTCTCTTTCTCTTTCGCCTTCTATCGTGGATTCATATTTGATCTCCTTGAAATCTTTAAGCAAATCACTGAATGTTGAATCTGGATATATTGATGAAATATAATCCTTATACATCTTATTGAGAATGCTGTCAGTCAGGACGATGTCGTTGACAGCAAAGTGCAATTCGCCTGGCTTACTAATATAAATAGTGCGTTCCTTGCCGATGACTTCGATATCTTTGGTTAGCATTTCTTCACACCAATCCTTCAATTCCTTGTGAGTACTGTCAGCGCTAATGATTTTCATCAGCAGAATGCCTTCAGGTACGTCCTTGCATAATCTGTACTGCATCCTGAGGACATCACGAAGATTCTCCTTGTATTGCTGACCTTCAGTACCCACCCATTTGTCTATAGGATAACTATTTATTGTTGATGCGTCTACAAGGTGGTGAATTGCAGTGAATGAACTGCCAGATGCCCTGATGGTCAAAACGTCACCTTGCTCTACCTTGATTCCTGAATTGGCCCATAGGTCAGCGGTATTAAATAACCAGTAGATAACATCTTTATCTTCACTCTTGACAATAGAGGCACCTTGGATATTGGTCTCAATCAAGTTGTAAGGATAAAACTTCTTGATGGAAATTACCACAAAAGCGAGTCCAATAAACAAAATGATAATGATTAAGAAAAGTGACGCTAGGACACGCCATAATTTGTTGGGGTCATTCAGCAGTTCGAACAACTGTTGATGTCGTTTGACAGTGATTTCTATCTTTGGCTGATTCTCAGGAGTTTGCTGCTGATTGCTTGACTGCTGATTCTCTGTGGGCTGCTGATTGTTGGGGTTTTCAGCACTCGGATTATTATTTACATTTTCTTCCATAAGGCGGATTTTTAATTAGTTTTTTGCAAAAATAATGTTTATTTTTTTATAAACCAATGTTTTTGATTTATTTATTGTTTTTGATGTAGTCTCTTTGAGATTTTGGATATTATTGAGTTGTATTTTAGTAATCTAATGTTGGGCATTTTTCTCATGTGGCGAAAAGATAGGGTCTCCAGCTCCACTTCAACTTCTGAGGAAGAAAGAGTTAGCACAATTTATGCAACAAGTTGTGCAACAAAACATGGGGAAAAGGTCATTTTTCCCGCTTTTTTTTGTGAGGATTTGATAATAGATGTACTTTTGCTGCAGATTATTTCAGGCAAAAGTGCATGTTTTTATTGATTTAATCCCCTGAATAAAAGTAAGTAACAAGTGTTTTATTATTAAGAAAAAGTATTATGAAAATGTCACATTACAACACCCAAACATCGCGTACACGTGAACTCCCGCCCCACGCTTATCATCCCAATCCGTCGATGCTTGCTCAACGCAGTCCTTATATTGCTTATCCTCAAGAATAAAAACAACTGTGGGAAACAGCCTTGATAGACTGTCTCCCACAGTGATAGATCAGTAAAGGGCAGTTAATTACTCGCCCAGCAAGTCCTTGGCCATGTTGAGGGCGGCACGACGGCCGTCACCCATAGCGAGGATCACGGTAGCACCGCCACGCACGATGTCACCACCGGCATAGAGGTCACCTACCGATGACTGCATGGTCTCCTCGTTAACAACGATGGTGTTGCGCTTGCTGATGTCCAGACCGGGAATCGAGCGGGGCACGAGCTGGTTGGGCGAAACGCCGACAGCCACGATGACCAGGTCAACGGGAATCTCCTCG
>JAEEGL016009696.1_pt1 | contig 25824 bp, 25 predicted proteins | sample 9134231 | NCBI WGS metagenome assembly JAEEGL01 (sample SAMN16246548, study PRJNA631951) | gut metagenome | biome: gut microbiome; feature: rumen; material: fiber-attached | host: Bos | place: Iran: Karaj | collected 2018-10 | reverse complement strand
TGTGTCTCCTCGTTAGTGTGCGTGAGATAGCAAACCGCGCGGTTTTTGAGCGGCTCCTCCGTGGTGAAGGAGAAGGGCTGCGGGTCGCTGTCTCCCGCCTGCAGCTGCATGGCGGAAAAATCCACTCCGCGGGAATTGATGCGCGGCGGAGTGCCCGTTTTGAAGCGGCGCATCGGAAGCCCCAGCGCCGAAAGGCAGCGGGTGAGCTGCGTGGCGGCGAACATGCCGTCCGGCCCGCCCTCGCGGAAGCAGTCGCCTATTATCGTGCGCCCGCCGAGATACGTGCCCGTGCAGGCGACGACGGCCTTAACTTTGTAGATCGCGCCGGTCTGAGTCTTGACGCGGGCGACCCTGCCGTCCTCAACGCCGATCTCCACTATCTCCGCCTGCTTGAGGGAAAGGTTCTCCTGCAGTTCGAGCACGTGCTTCATGTACTTCTGGTACTCGCGGCGGTCGGCCTGAGCGCGCAGAGAGTGCACAGCGGGGCCTTTGCCGAGGTTGAGCATCCGGTACTGGATGCAGGTTTTATCGGCTGATATCGCCATCTGGCCGCCGAGAGCGTCAAGCTCGCGGACGAGGTGGCCTTTGCCCGTGCCGCCTATGGCGGGATTGCAGGGCATATTGCCGACGGCGTCGAGGTTTATCGTGAAGCAAACCGTCTTCATACCCATGCGCGCGGCGGCGAGCGCGGCCTCTATGCCGGCGTGGCCGGCGCCGATGACCGCTATATCAAATTGTCCGGCATGGAAATCCATTCGCGTCAAGTCCTTTGCAGTTACGGAGTAAATAATAATAAATCACAAAAAGCGAAGAATTGCAAGCGCCATAGCCCCCTGCGGGCACAAATCCGGTTGACTTTGCCGCAGGAATGTATATACTATTACTATTGAGTTATCGCGGAACAGCCGCGTTTTAGGAGGAGCTATGCTTAAGAATACAGAAAAGACAATGGAAAAAATAGTCGCCCTCTGCAAGGGCAGGGGATTCGTTTATGCCGGCAGCGAAATATACGGCGGCCTGGCAAATACGTGGGACTACGGCCCGCTCGGCGTTGAGCTCAAGAACAACGTAAAAAGAGCGTGGTGGAAAAAATTCGTGCAGGAGTCTCCCTATAACGTGGGGCTCGACGCGGCCATCCTCATGAACCGTCAGGTATGGGTCGCCTCCGGGCACGTCGTGAACTTCAACGACCCGCTTATCGACTGCAAGGCCTGCAAGATGCGCCATCGCGCCGACAAGATAATAGAAGAGTGGAACGCCGCCAACGGCATAAAGATGACGGTCGAGGCGCTTACCAACGAGCAGATGACGGAGTATATCCGCGAGAAGCAGATACCCTGCCCGAACTGCGGCAAGAGCGAATTCACGGATATCCGCAAGTTCAACATGATGTTCAAGACCTTCCAGGGCGTTACGGAAGAAAGCGCCAACGAGGTCTATCTCCGCCCGGAAACGGCGCAGGGCATATTCGTAAACTTCAAGAACATCCAGCGCACCACGCGCAGGAAGGTGCCGTTCGGAGTGTGCCAGGTGGGCAAGTCCTTCCGCAACGAGATCACCCCGGGCAACTTCACCTTCCGCACCCGCGAGTTCGAGCAGATGGAGCTTGAGTTCTTCTGCAAGCCCGGCACGGATCTTGACTGGTTCGCCTACTGGCGCGCCTTCTGCCGCGACTGGCTGCTTTCCCTCAACATGCGCGAGGAGGATCTCCGCCTGCGCGACCATGAGAAGGAAGAGCTTTCCCACTATTCCAAGGCCACCACGGACTTCGAGTTCATGTTCCCGTTCGGCTGGGGCGAACTGTGGGGCGTGGCCGACAGGACCGATTTCGACCTCAAGGCCCACCAGACGGTGAGCGGCGAAAACATGGAATACTTCGACCAGGAGACCAATGAGAAGTATATCCCCTACGTCGTCGAGCCTTCCCTCGGCGCCGACCGCGTGACTCTCGCGTTCCTCATCGAGGCGTACGACGAAGAAGTCGTCGACGAGGCGAAAAACGACGTTCGCGTAGTTCTTCATTTCCATCCGGCGCTCGCGCCGATAAAGTGCGCGGTGCTCCCGCTTTCCAAGAAGCTCTCCGAGAAGGCCGGCGAGATATTCACTGACCTCAGCAAGGACTTCATGTGCGAATTCGACGATTCCGGCAGCATCGGCAAGAGATACCGCCGCCAGGACGAGATCGGCACTCCGCTCTGCGTGACCTACGATTTCGAGAGCGAGAACGACGGCTGCGTCACCGTGCGCGACAGAGACACCATGCAGCAGGAGAGGATACCGATAAGCGAACTCAAGGCTTATATAGCCGAAAAGATAAGATTCTGATAAAGGAAAAAGGCGCCGTTCCCAGTGGGCGGCGCCTTCTCGGCACTTAGAGAGATGAAGGACTTTCTGCTTTTCAGAAAAGATACCGCCGGCATGACTCGCGCGCAGCGGATAATATTCTGGGCCTGGAACGCGGCGGCGCTCTTTGTTGCGTCGCTGTGTCTCGGCGCGCTCTGCCTCAGCTTCGCCATAGGCGTATACGGCGTGCCGATGCTCAAGAGCTATTTTGCCAACGGCTGGATATTCCTTTTGAATATCGCGCCCGTGGTGCTGCTCTCTTTCCTGATGTGGGCGATAGTCAGGCGCTCGTGGATAGCCTTTCTCATAACCGCCGTGCCGACCATGGCGCTGGCGATAGCGAATTATCTCAAGATAAAATTCCGCAACGACCCGCTCCTTTTCGAGGATATACTCTATCTGCGCGAGGCGCTAAAGATGTCCGGCAGCTATTCCGCCGGAGCGGACAAGCGCATAATCATAGGCATAGTGCTCGTGCTCGCCGCGGCGGCGGCTCTGTTTTTCATAGCCCGGGGCAAGCCTAAGAAGTTCGGCAGACTGGGCATCCTCGCGGCGGTCATAATAGCGTTTTTGCCGCTCAGGCCTATGTATGCGCGCGAGAACGTATACACGGTCAAGACGCGTAACGTCGCGCTTATAAACCAGTGGGGCGCCACGCAGAACTACATATGCCGCGGAAACGATTACCCGTTTTTGTACAGCATGAATTCCGCGTTCGACAGAAAACCCTCCGGGTACGATGCGCAGGAAGCGAAGGCCCTGCTCGCGGCGTATGAGGAGAGCGACATACCGGAGGACAAAAAGGTCTCGGTAGTGGGAATAATGCTCGAGTCCTTCAGCGATATATCCTCCTGGGAGCAGCTTCAACTCAAGGACGATCCCTACGCCGCCTATCACGAGCTCGAGGCGCAGAGCTATTCGGGCGTGCTTGTGGACGATATATTCGCCGGCGGCACCATTCAGACGGAGCGGAGCTTCCTCACCGGACTTTCGAATTTCGGCTCGCTGCGCCGGAAGACCAATTCCTACGCGTGGTATTTCCTCTCGCAGGGCTACAGGACGGAGGGCCTGCACCCGTGCTACGACTGGTTCTACAACCGCGTGAATATAAACGAAAACCTCGGCTTTGAGGATTATTATTTCGTTGAAAACCATTTCGGGCAGTATACCGGCGGCGGAGTCGGGTACGACGATCTGTTTTTCCCGGAGCTCAAGAAGTTTTGCGACGAAGCGCTGGAGGGCGATAAGCCGCTCTTTTCCTTCAGCGTTACCTACCAGGGCCACGGCCCTTATAACGACGATATAGTCTGGTGGGAAGGAGACCACGTGGCGAACGAAGAGCTTGCCGAAACCTCGCGGAACATCCTCAACAATTACCTCGACAGCGTGCAGGATACCAGCGAGCGCCTTCTCGATTTTGCGAACTATCTCAACGGGAAGGACGAGCCCGTTGTCCTCGTCGTCTTCGGGGACCACAAGCCCTGGCTGGGCGACTCAAACAGCGTTTATCACGAGCTGGGAGTCAACCTCGATACCGGTACCGCCGACGGCTTTTTGAACTACTATTCCACGAGCTATCTCATCTGGGCGAACGACGCCGCGAAGGAAGTGCTCGGAAACGATTTCAAGGGCGATGGGCCGATGGTAGGGCCGTATTTCCTCATGAACGTGCTTTTCGACCTCTGCTCGTGGGACGGTCCTGCGCTTATGAAGTATACGGACGGCGTGATGCAGAGCTTCCAGGCGGCGAACGTCGAGAACGTATACGTCGAAAACGGCGAAGTGACGCGCGAGCTCAGCAAAAGCGCGGCGGAGAAGCTCGAGGAGTACAAAAGAGTGCAGTACTACGAAAGAAAAAACTTTGAATATTGAAATAAGCAAAAGGGAGAGAGGCAGAATGGAAGACACAAAAAAGCTGAAGGAGCTCCGCGTTTTTGCCGAAGAGATAAGGGTGGAGACGCTTTATGAGCTCGGGATGCTCGGCTTCGGGCATATAGGCGGATCCATGTCGATAGTGGAAACGCTCGCTGCCCTTTACGGCGGAGAGATGAAGTACGATCCCAAAGACCCGAACTGGAGCGAGAGGGAGCGGCTCATAGTTTCCAAGGGCCATGCCGGACCCGCGCTTTACGCAACGCTTTCGCTCAAGGGCTTTTTCCCGCGCGAGATGCTCTCGGAGCTCAATCAGGGCGGAGGCCATCTGCCCAGCCACTGCGACCGCAACAAGACCCCCGGCGTCGATATGACCACGGGCTCTCTCGGCCAGGGCATTTCAACGGCCATAGGAGTCGCGCTCGCGCAGCGCATGGACGGCAGCGGGAACTATACCTATCTCATCCTCGGCGACGGCGAATGCAACGAGGGCCAGATATGGGAGGGCGCGATGTTCGCCGCCCACTATAAGCTCGATCATCTTATAACCTTCGTCGACGTAAACGGCCAGCAGCTCGACGGCTATACGAAGGACGTAATGGACATGGGCGACATGGGTGAAAAGTTCGCCGCCTTCGGCTGGTTCGTGCAGGACGTAAACGGCCACGATCTCGGCGAGATAACTGCAGCCATCGCCGCAGCCAAGGCGCAGAGCGGGAAGCCCGCGGCGATAATCCTTCACACGAAGAAGGGCAACGGCTGCAGCTTTGCCGAGGGGATCAAGGACAACCACCATATGAACTTTACTCCCGAGCAGATGAAGGAAGCAATGACCAGGGCTGAGGCCGTTCTCGCGGCCGCCAGAGCCGCGCTTTGAGGAGGTGGGAATGATGTTTAAGCTTCTTGGTACTCTTGAAAAAGCTCCGGTGCTCATGCGCGAGGCGTATTGCTCTACGCTCATGGAGCTTGCCGAAACCAACAAAAACATTGTTGCGCTCGACGCCGATCTCGTCGGCTCCTCGGGCATGAAGCCGTTTTTCGCGAAGTATCCGGACCGCGCCATACAGTGCGGCATAGCCGAGGCCAATATGATAGGCATCGCCGCCGGCCTTTCGAGCGCCGGAAAGATCCCGTTTGCTCACAGCTTCGGCTGCTTTGCCTCCCGCAGGACCTGCGACCAGATAATGATCTCCTGCGCCTACGCGCAGCTCAACGTGCGCATCCTCGGCTCCGACCCCGGCGTCGTGGCGGCATACAACGGCGGCACGCACATGCCGTTCGAGGACATGGGCGTTTTGCGCTCCATCCCGAAAATAACGCTTATAGAGCCCACAGACCCGGTGATGACGGCGGACATAGTCCGCCAGCTCATAGAGCCGTGGGGAGTTTACTATATCCGCATGGCGAGAAAGAGCGTAAAGGGAGTTTACGCCGAGGGCTCCACCTTTGAGATCGGCAAGGGCAACCTGCTGCGCGAGGGCGCGGACGTAACCGTTATCGCCAGCGGCATAATGGTGGCCGAGGCTCTCAAGGCCGCGGAAATGCTCGCCGCGGAGGGCATATCCGCCCGCGTGGTCGATATGTTCACATGGAAGCCGATGGACGATGAGCTTGTCGGCCGCTGCGCGGCGGAAACGGGCGCCATAGTTACCGCCGAGAATCACAACGTCTACGGCGGCCTCGGAGCGGCTGTTGCAGAGGCTCTCGGAAAGACCGTGCCCGCGCCGATGGAGATGGTCGGCATACAGGACCGCTTCGGCCAGGTCGGCACGGAGGACTTTCTGAGAAAGGAATACGGGCTCACTCCGGAGGAGATAGTCGCCGCGGCAAAGCGCGCGATCGCGAGAAAAGCGAAATAAAAGAACCGGAATATGAAACGCCCCCGGCATGAGGCCGGGGGCGTTTTTCGTTATATTGGGCTCAGCCGAGCTCTTTTACGTATTTCGCGGCGCTCTGTCCGGCGAGGCGGCCGGAGGTGTAGGCCCAGCCGAGGGCGACGCCGCCGTATTTGGCATAGGCCGCGTCCGGAGCGTAGAGCACTCCGCCGCTGTCGTTTCCGCAGGCGTACAGGCCGTTCATCACGTTCCCGTCACGGTCCAGAACGTTGATATCGGTGTTTATGTCAAGGGCCGCGAGAGTGGCGTATATTATCGGGCGGCAGCGCACGGCGTAATAGGGGCCGCGCTCAAGAGTGGGTACGAGGAACTGCTTATCCTTGCCGAAATAGGGGTCGACTCCTGTGCGGCAGCACTCGGAGTATTTCTTTACCTCCTCGGCGAGAACGTCTCCCGGAACGCCTATTTTTCCGGCGAGCTCCTCAATGGTATCGGCTTTGAAAACGAAGCCCGCTTCGATAGCGGCGTCGAGAGCCTCGTATATCTCGGGGGCGGGAGTGTTGGCGGGATAAACGCCCTCCATAAGGGCAGTGTAATGGATATAACTGCCTTCTTCTCCTGGGAAGCCCTTTTCGGCGACGGAGTCCACGTAGTCGCTGCCGACTATGTTGTAGCGCTTCGGGCCGGGCTTCCAGAACTCAAACGTTCCGCCCTCGTCGTAATAACGGCGGCCGTCCCTGCCGATGCTCAGCGCGTTTTTTGCCGTTCCGAGGATGGCCGGCAAATAGTTCGACGACCATATATCGTATTTTGTAGTGAAGGTCACTTTTCCGTCGTATTTATGGACGGGGAAGGAGTTTATGCTGCCGTCCGGCCCTTCGAGATGTACGCACGGCGGCATGCCCATGTTGAAGCAGGCGGCGCCGTTTTCAATGGCGGATTCGAGCATCTGACCCTTGTTCTGGGCCATGCCGTAGAGATACCATTCGCCGCTGAGCGGATAGAATTCGTTGCTGAGATACTTTTTTTCCATCTCGTAGTTGCCGGCAAAGCCGCCGCCCGCGAGGATGACTGCTTTGGCGTGCACGGTGTACTCCGTGCCGTCGGCGCCGCGGGCCTTCAGGCCGGTGACGCGGCGGTTCTCGCGGTCGTAAAGAAGGGAAATGCTCTCGGTCTCGAGCATGTATTTGCCGCCGAGGTCCGTATAGTCCTTTACTATGCCGTCAAAGTAGCCGGTGACGTTGTCCATCCTGTTTCCCGAGGGGACGAAGCCGGCGGGATAATCGCGGCCGGACTCCGCGTTTTTCTTATACGTGTACTGGTATTTCACCCTCCAGGGAGAGTTGCCGAAGCCTGACTTTGCCCTGCAGAGGATATAGCCGTGCTTGAAGGAGAGCCAGTCTATGGTCTTGCCGGATTCGTCAAAAAAGAGCTTTACAAGGTCTTCCCGGCATTTGCCGCGGGTGAACTTATAGATCCAGTTGTTCCAGAGGCTCTCGGCGTCGCAGTAATCCTCGCCGTTGTTGTACTTCTTTTTGTGTTCGGGGGGATTGACGGCGAACATCTCGCCGCAGGTGGCCGCCGTGCCGCCGTATTTGGCGGCCGAGTCTATAGCCAGCACGCTTACGGGCAGCCCGCGCTCGGCCAGCCCCTCCGCCGCGCTCATCGCCGCGGCGCAGCCCGCGCCGCCCATTCCGGCGACAACTATGTCGTAATTAAGCTCCACCTTTTTGTCGGAATAGGAGTGTGGCTTGTAAAAGGCGATTATGGCGCTCTTCGGGCCGCCGCCGGCCTCTATGGCTTTTTCAAGCGCGCGCTCCACGGCCTTTCTTATGCCGGAGCTGCTTGCCGTGGCGCCGGTGATCGCGTCTACAGTGAGGTCCTGGCTGCTTATCATGCGAGGGATGAGGTTTTCCTCGGCGGTAACGAATATTTGCGGAGTTTCGCGGAGAGTATCCTTCCGCACGACTTCGATGTTCTTTATCTCCGTTTCGCTTACGGCGACCTTAACGTGTATCGGCTCTATGCGGTCAAAGCCGAAGCCCTCGCCGGAGTATACGCCGGGCCGCATGTGCAGCGCGCCGTCGGCAGACTTTGAAAGACCGGCTTTTTTAAGGGCCGCTTCAGCGGCACGCAGAATAGCCGTGCTCGTGACCGTCGCGCCGGTTATCGCGTCGACGTCTTCCGTGCCGCACGCCGCGAGGATCCTGCCGGGGAGCTCTTTGAGAGCGGCGTCGCTGAAGCCGGGGGTCTCGCCGGGACCGTATGCGGTAACGGAAATAAGCTTGCCGTCATCTACGCCGACAGTTACCGAAACGGGGCCGCCGAAGCCGGGGAAGGAGGCGCTGAAATTCTTTTCCATAGTGGCATTCCTTTCTCTTGGCGGCAAAGCCTTTATTTTTTTCTGATTCTCAGTCTTTTTATCATATCCGGGGTGCAGACGGCCGAGCCGTCGTTTTTGAGAAACACGGCGCCCGCGCCGAGCTTCCCCGCGAGAACGGGGCCCTCCTCGGGCCCAAGCACGAAGAAAGCCGTAGCCAGCGCGTCCGCGCGCATTGGGTCGTCCGTGCAGACGGTGACGGAGAGAAGGCCGTTCACGACGGGCTTTCCCGTACGCCGGTCGAGTATATGGTGCTGCCAGGCGCCGCCATGCTCAAAGCCGCGGCGGTCGACGCCGCTGGTCACGACGGCCTCGTTTTCCGAGCCGATAACGGCCCATATATCGTCGTCCGCCTCGGAGAAGGGGCGGCGCAGCCCAACGTTCCACGGGCTGCCGTCAGGCTTTGAGCCTATCGTGATTATATCGCCGCCGAAATCAAGTATCGCGCTCCCGGCACCGTTTTCCTTCAGAAACTCCGCGATCTCTCCGGCAATGTAGCCCTTTGCTATGCCTCCGAGGTCTATTTTCTGCCCGGGAGCGAGCACTACGCTCGAGCCCTTGCAGACGATGCTTTCGTAATTTGCCGAGGCGGCCGCCTTTTCGAGCGCGGCCTCGTCCGGAAGCTGCTCTTTGCCGTCTGTAAAGTTCCAGAGACTTGAGGCGGAGCCGACGCTTATATCGAAAGCGCCGCCGGTGAGTCGGCTTATCTCAAGCGCCGTTTTTATTATTTCCGCGGTGTCCGGCCCTACGGTAACGGCCTTGCCGCCGGCATTGTTGAGAAGCCATACGTCGCTGTCCTTCTCAAAACGGCTCAAAGCGGAGTTGTATTCGGAGCACAGGGCGAAGGCTTCTTTTACCGCGTCCTTCGACACGCCGTATGCCGTTATGTTTATGAAGGTGTCGAAAAACCTGCCCCTGGCTTTTACCGGCGCGCTCATTTGATGCTCCCCAGGTAGCCCTCGAGAATGAGCGAGGCGGCTACGGCGTCGACCGTTTTCTTGCGCTTTTTGCCGCGCTTTCCGACGTCGGAAAGTATGCGGTGCGCGTCAACGGTGGTCCTTCTTTCATCCCAGAGCGTGACATCGAGCGAAGTAAGCTCGCGCAGCCGCTCGGCGAGGAGCATGCTCTTTTCGGCCCGCGGGCCGAGAGTGCCGTCCATATTGCGCGGGCAGCCGAGGACTATTCTTTCGGCGGAGCTTTCCAGGGCGGCAGCCGCTATTTTTTCAGCAGCCGCGTCGAAATTCCTTTCGTCTATTACCCACGCGCTGCCGGCTATCATGCCGGTCGGGTCGGAGACGGCAATGCCGGTATGCGCGTCGCCGAAGTCTACGGCCATTATTCTCAAGAGATCACACCTCGTTTCATGCCCGGCGGGGAGAACGGAGCCTCGCCGCCCCGGCGGTAAATACTGTATATGCTATTATAACACAGCGGCGGCTTTATTTCCGCAGAAATTTTTCTTTTCCGGAATAAAAAAATGTTGACCTGGCGGGTCGGTTTGTGGTATAGTACTTTCACCTGTCGGCAGAGAGGTTTATTTGTGCTGCAAAAAACGGCTCTGTCAATCCACGCAGGGAGGCTATGGAGGTGCCGAAAAATGCGAGTTAAAGTAGTGCTCAGGTGCAGCGAGTGCAAGCAGAGGAACTACAATACCATTAAGAACAAGAAGAATACCCCCGATAAGCTTGAGCTTAATAAGTATTGCCGCTTCTGCCGCAAGCACACGCTTCATACCGAAACAAAGTAAGGACAGAGGTGCTTTATGAAAAAGAACGAAATTGAAAGGCTGGAACAGCCCGAAGTCGCTGAAAGCGCCGCTGTGACAAAGGCAAAGAAAAAGAAAAAGGACAAGCCCGGATTCATAGCGCGCGTCAAGCGCTGGTTCCGCGAAATGAGAAGCGAGCTTAAGAAGGTCGTTTGGCCCACAAGGAAGCAGCTTATCAACAACGTCATCGTCGCTCTCGTGGTCATCGTATGCTCCAGCATCCTTGTCTGGGCGTTCGACCAGGTAGCGTCCCTTGCCGTAAAGGCGCTGATCAGAATAGTCAGCTGATGAAAAAGTCGATCAGCTGCGTGAACAGGCCGATTTCTGCAAAAGGAGTGTTTTAATATGGCCGCAAGTGCAAAATGGTATGTGGTACACACATATTCCGGCTATGAAAACGCCGTCGCCGCCACGGTCATGAAGTCTGCGGAAAACCGCAAGATGCAGGATCTCATTTTTGAGACGAACATTCCGATGGAAACGGTCACGGAAGTCACTGATTCCCAGACGAAGACGGTGGAAAGGAAAGTCCTTCCGGGTTATGTGCTCGTGAAGATGATCCTTACGGACGAAAGCTGGCATCTCGTGCGCAACGTGCGCGGAGTAACAGGTTTCGTCGGCCCGGCCAATAAGCCCGTGCCGCTCACCGAGGATGAGATAATCTCCCTCGGCGTCGAAAAGCGCGAGATAAAGGTCGGCTATGCTGTCGGCGATACGGTAAAGGTAGTCGACGGCCCGCTCGAGGGTTTCCCCGGAGTCGTGGAAGAGATCGAAGTGGACAAAGATCGCGTCCGCGTAAGAGTCTCCATGTTCGGCAGGGAAACGCCCGTAGACCTCGAACTCGATCAGGTAGAGCTCGAGAAATAAAAAAGATCCCATAGCAGTGGGAGGGAGAGCGATCTCCCGCCAAAGGCGGCGCAAGCCGCAGCACCACATTCTTTTAAATAGGAGGTAACTCAAATTGGCTCAGAAAGTAGTTGGTTACGTAAAACTCCAGATCCCGGGCGGCAAGGCGACTCCGGCGCCTCCTGTGGGTCCGGCTCTCGGCCAGCACGGCGTTAACATCGCCAAGTTCACAAAGGAATTCAACGAACGCACAAAGAACGACATGGGCATGACCATCCCTGTCGTGATCACGGTTTACGCTGACAGAAGCTTTACCTTTGTCACAAAGACTCCGCCCGCCGCGGTGCTTCTGAAGAAGGCGTGCAACATCGAAAAGGGCTCCGGCGTTCCCCAGCGCGACAAGGTCGCGAAGATCAGCCGCGAGGACCTTCGCAAGATCGCCGAGCAGAAGATGCCCGATCTCAACGCCGCAAGCATAGAAGCTGCGGAGAGCATGATAGCGGGCACGGCGCGCAGCATGGGCATAACGGTCGCTGACTGACCGATTAAGTGGGAGGATAATTCCGAACAACCACATAAGGAGGAAAAATAATTGTTCAGAGGTAAGAATTATAAAGAGAGCGCAAAGCTCGTTGACAGATCCGTCCTCTACGATCCGGCAGAGGCGTTCGATCTCGTAATAAAGGCTTCCAAGGCCAAGTTCGATGAAACCGTTGAGCTGCACGTAAAGCTCGGCGTTGACTCCCGTCATGCAGACCAGCAGGTCCGCGGCGCGATAGTCCTTCCGCACGGCACGGGCAAGACCCCGCGCGTGCTCGTTCTCTGCAAGGAAGAGAGAGAGCAGGAAGCAAAGGACGCCGGCGCCGATTTCGTCGGCGGCCAGGACATGATCCAGAAGATCCAGACCGAGAACTTCTTCGATTACGACGTAGTCATCACCACGCCCGATATGATGGGCATGGTCGGCCGTCTCGGTAAGCTGCTCGGCCCGAAGGGCCTCATGCCTACCCCCAAAGCCGGCACCGTCACTCCGGATATCGCCCGCGCGATAAACGAAGCCAAGGCCGGTAAGATAGAGTACCGTCTCGACAAGACCAACATCATCCACTGCCCGATCGGCAAGGTCTCCTTCGGCTCCGAAAAGCTCGTAGAGAACTACACCACCCTGATGGAAGCCATCATCAGGGCAAAGCCGGCGGCTGCGAAGGGTCAGTACATCAGAAGCTGTGTAACGGCTTCCACCATGGGCCCGGGCGTCAAGATCAACGCTCTCAAGCAGCTTTAAAAGCCAGGAGAAGCCCGGGCGCGCAAAGCGCCCGGGCTTTTATCGTACCGTTGGCAGGGAGGAAGAATGGACAAAACGCAGGAAATGCGCGAATATTTCGCGAAAGACATCTTCGCGGTCGAGACCGTGGGGATCAGAATAGACTCCGCGGGAGACGGCGAGGCGCGCTGCTCGCTCGAGCTCGGACCGGGACACATGAACGCCCTCGGCACGGCGATGGGCGGCGCCGTATTCACGCTGGCCGATTTCGCCATAGCCGTTGCCGCCAACTCCGAGCACCTCGGGTCCGTGTCGCTCACGAGCCAGGTGACGTACCTCAGCCCGGCGAGAGGGAAGAAGCTTTTCGCCCACGCGCGCTGCATAAAATCTGGCAGGAGCACGAGTTCGTACATAACCGACGTAACGACGGAGGACGGAACCCTCGCGGCCTCCGTGACCGGGACGTGCTTCAAGAAAAAAGTACTTGACAGATAATAATAACGCTGATATACTAACCGAGCGTTCCAAAGACAGCGGGCTGCGAAAGCGGAAGTCCCGCCGAGGAGAGCATCTATATTCAGCATTATAGATTGCTTGCTCTCTGCGTCTGAGGATGCGGGGAGTTTTCTTTTTGAACGCCAATGTTATCTACGGAGGTGAAACAATTAAATGCCCAACGCAAAAGTTCTTTCCGAGAAGCAGGCAATAGTCGAAGCGCTCGTAGAGAAGCTGCAGAATTCCTGCGCAGGCGTCCTGGTGGACTACAGCGGCACTACCGTTGAGACCGATACCGAGATGCGCCGCGCCATGAGAGCCGCAGGAGTTGACTATACTGTAGTCAAGAATACCTTCCTTCGTTTCGCTATCGACAAGGTCGGCTTCCAGGAGCTCGACAGCGTCCTCAACGGCCCCACGGCTATCGCGGTATGCGAAAAAGACCCTGTGGCCGCCGCAAAGCTCATATGCGAGTACTGCGACAAGAAGGACAGCAAGATGAAGGTCAAGGCCGGCTTCGTTGACGGCAAGATCATCAACCCCGAAGAGGTCAAGGCTCTCGCCGAGCTGCCGCCGAGAGAGGCTCTCGTGGCTCAGGTGCTTGGCACGATGATCGCTCCGATCAGCGGTCTGGCAAATGTTCTCAACGCAAATATCCGCGGGCTCGCCGTTGCCCTGCAGGCCATCGCAGACAAGAAGGCCGCATAATCCGGCAAAAACAAAGAACAAAAATATTATCATTATTTATGGAGGATTTTTAAAATGGCTAGCGAAAAAATCACTGCTCTTATCGAAGAAGTTAAGAACCTTACCGTTCTTGAGCTCTCTGAGCTCGTACATGCCCTTGAGGACGAGTTCGGCGTATCCGCCGCTGCTCCCGCTGCTGTTGCCGTAGCCGCTGCTCCCGCCGCTGCTGCCGCTGTTGAAGAGAAGACCGAGTTTGACGTTGTCATGACCAGCTTCGGCGCTGAGAAGATCAAGGTCATCAAGGTCGTCCGTGAGATCACCGGCCTCGGCCTTGGCGAAGCGAAGGCTCTTGTCGAAGGCATCCCCGCAAAGATCAAGGAAGCTCTCCCGAAGGAAGAGGCTGAAGCTCTTAAGGCTAAGCTCGTCGAAGTCGGCGCCACTGTCGAACTCAAGTAAGATGAGAAACAAAAATCCCCGGATCGTTCAGATCCGGGGATTTTTTATTTTCGTATCGCGATTATTCGTCGAAGAACTTTGCGTGGATGACCTGCACGGCGCGCGTGGCGTCGTCTCCGCTGATGAGAACGGAGAGCTTCGTCTCGCTGGAGGATATCATGTGGATGTTGATTTTTGCGTTAAAGAGCGCCTCAAACATTTTAGCGGCTATGCCCGGGGTGTGGAGCATGCCTGCGCCGACGATGCTGACCTTAGCCACGTTGTCGTCTACGTTTATATGATCGAAGCCGACCTCGGAGCGCTTGGCTTCGAGAGCCTCGCAGGCCCTTTCAAGGTCTGTCTTGGCGACGGTGAAGCTGATATCCTTGGTGTTGTCGCGCCCGATGGACTGCAGGATGATATCAACGTTTATATCGTTGCGTTCGAGCACTCTGAAGAGCTTGAACGCCTTGCCCGGCTCATCCTCGAGACCTATGAGAGCGATGCGCGCGATATTGCTGTCTTTTGCCACGCCGCTTATTTTCAGCTTTTCCATCTTTGTGACCTCCTTGACTATTGTGCCCGGCTTGCGGACGTAACTGGAAAGAACCTCAAGGTTCATGTTGTAGCGCTTGGCCATAAGGACCGATCTGTTGTGGAGCACCTGAGCGCCGAGCGAGGCAAGCTCGATCATGTCGTCATAGGTGATTTCGTCAAGCTTGCGGGCGTTCGGTACTATGCGCGGGTCGGCGGTATAGACGCCTTCAACGTCGGTATATATCTGGCAGAGATCGGCGCCGAGCTCCACGGCGATGGCGACGGCCGTAGTATCGGAGCCGCCGCGGCCGAGGGTCGTAACGTCGTCATATTTGTTTATGCCCTGGAAGCCGGCGACGATGACTATGTGCCGCTTGTCGAGCTCGCGGCGTATCCTCTCCGCATTTATGGACTTTATTCTGGCGTTGCCGTAGTCGGAGTTCGTCTTCATCCCGATCTGCCAGCCGGTGAGCGAGATCACCGGCAGCCCCATCTTTTCAAGCGCCATGGCGCACAGGGAGATGGAGATCTGCTCGCCCGTTGTAAGGAGCATATCGAGCTCGCGCTTCGAGGGCTTGGGGTTTATCTCGAGCGCCTTTTCTATAAGGTCGTCCGTAGTGTCGCCCTGAGCGGAGAGCACGACGACAACGTCGTTATCGTCGGCGTAAGTATCTGCGATGATACCCGCAACGCGATTTATCTTTGCGGCATCAGCGACGGAAGAACCGCCGAATTTCTGAACAATAAGTGCCAATTTCTTTTCCTCCGGATATTCAGTTTAGAGCCTGTTCTATTCTATTCGAGAATGCGGTAAAGTGCCGCGATTTTTTTGCCGGAAAGCAGGCGGCTGATCTCTTCGCCGGATACGGCGGGAGAAGTGAAAACGCAGGAGCCCTCGGAGCTCTTGATTATCTGAGCGTCCCCGAAAAGATCCTTGACCTCGGCCTCGGAGAGCTCGCCGCGTACGTACCAGCGGGAAACGAGGGAGAGGGGATCGAAGAACATCTCGGGCCTTGCCTCTTCCCAGCCGAACAGCTTGCGCGTGCCGATGTGCGTGGCGGCGTCAATAACGTCCGCCACAACTGCGCTTGCCGTAGGCATCTTGCCGGCGCCGCGGCCGTAAAACAAAACCTCGTCTACGGCGTTGCCCGCGACGACAATGCCGTTGAAAACGCCGTCTATGTTTGAAAGAAGCTTTTGAGAGGGGATAAGATGCGGCGCCACGTAGCAGGTGACCTTGCCGTCCTCCGCGCGGTGCACCGCGCGGGCTATGAGCTTGATCCTGCAGCCCGCCAGGGAGGCATAGCCCACGTCCTCAAGAGTGACGTTGCGGATGCCTTCCATAGGGATGTCGTAGGGATAGAAATGATGTCCGAAGGCGAGCGACGCAAGGATGCATATCTTTCTGCAGGCGTCCGCGCCGTCTATATCGGCGGAGGGATCTCTTTCGGCGTAGCCGTTCGCCTGCGCCTGGGAGAGAGCTTCGTCAAAGGCGGTGCCGTCGTTTATCATGCGGGTGAGGATATAGTTCGTGGTGCCGTTGAGGATGCCGTATATTTCGTCTATCCTGTTCGCGGCGAGGCACTGGCTGAGAGGGCGGATTATCGGGATGCCGCCGCCCACGCTCGCCTCGAAGAAATAGTTTACGTTCTTTTCCTTGGCGATCTTCAAAAGCTCGTATCCGTGCGTGGCGACAAGCTCCTTGTTGGAGGTAACGACGCTCTTGCCGGCAAGCAGCGCGCGCCGCGTGTATTCGTAGGCCACGCCCGCGCCGCCTATGGTCTCGACCACGATCCTTACCTCGGGATCGTTTTCAATAACGGAGAAATCCTTAATGAAAATATCCTTGTGGGGATCGTTCGGGAAATCGCGCAGGTCGAGGATATATTTCAGGCGAAGCTCCTGAGCTGCGCTCTGCGATATTTTGTCGGCATTGGTATCCATCACTTCGGCGACGCCGGAGCCGACGGTACCGTATCCGAGGATCGCAACGCTTGTCATATGCTGAAAACCTCCTTCATGGCTCAACCGGCCAGAATTTCTGCTTTTATGACCTCGTCAAGCTCCTCGATGAGGCCTATCAGACTCTCTTCCTTGTCCTTGCGGTCCGGAGTTTCGGCAAAAATAGTCGCGGAAGCGCAGCCGTTGACGGGAAGGCTCTGATTTATGGTTAATACGTTTACGCCCACGGACGCGAAGATCGTGAGCACCGAGGCGAGAGCGCCGGGGCGATCCTTCAGCACAAGACTGAAGGTTATTATGCGCCCGCTGCGCATGTCGACGAACGGGGTTATGGTATCGCGGTATTTGTAAAAAGCACTGCGGCTTATGCCCGCGGCCTCTACCGCGGCGGCGACGGTATTTGCTTCACCGGTCTCCAGCAGGCGCTTGGCCCGCGCAACCTTCAGAAAAATATCCGGAAGCACCTCCGCGTTCACCAGGTACTGGCGCGGCTCGTTTGAAAAAGACATAACGTGTCCCCCGTACAAGGCCATTTGTGTTTGTGACAAAACACATAATAGCACACAGCCCGGAGAACTGCAAGCATTATTTTGGATTAATAAGAGATTTTATGACGGCTCCTGCCAGAAGCATGCCCGCGCTGCCGGGGACCCACGAAACGCTGCCCGGTATGCTGCGGCGGCCCGGAGGAGGCGCCTCGCCCGGTTCGTCGGAGGGGGAGAGGGCAAGCTCGGGGCTGTACACCACCGTGTGATGGTTCACGCCGCGGTGGCGCAGCTCCTTGCGCATGACGCGTGCGAGAGGGCAGTTTTCGGTCTTGGAGATATCAGTCACGCGGAAAAGAGAGGAATTGAGCTTGTTTCCCGTTCCGAGCGCGGAGATCACGGGAACGCCGAGCTCGCGCGCGGTTAGGATGAGGTCTATCTTGCAGGAGACGAGGTCTATTGCGTCTATTATGTAATCAAAAGAGGTGAAATCGAAAAGATGGCGGGTATCGGCGCTGTAGCGCGTCGTCACGGCGTGTACGGAGCAGGCGGGGTTTATGTCCAGCGCCCGCTCTGCCATGCATTCGGCCTTGCTCCGTCCGAGAGTGGAGTGGAGCGCGACGGCCTGACGGTTTATGTTGCTTTCGCCGATGACGTCGTGATCAACGAAAGTCAGCTCGCCGATCCCGGCCCGCGCAAGGGCCTCGGAGGCATAGCTGCCTACGCCGCCTATGCCGAACACGGCGACGTGAGAGGAGGCGAGGGCCTGCATGGCCTGCGGCCCGAGAAGCATTTTCTGGCGTATGAATTCATCGGACATACGAATCCTCCTGTGACGCGGTATAAAAACTGCCGCCGTTGACGCGGCGGCAGTTTGTGATTTGAATGAAGTCTGTATACGGTCAGCCGACGAGCCACTTGGTCGGGAACTTATCGGAATAAGAGGTATACTTTATGGGCTCGGTGTGCTCGTTAAGCCAGTTGTTGTAGGTCTCGTTGTCGAGCGAGGAGGCGCACAAAGCCTTCCAGTAAGGAACGTTATCGCCCTTGAAGAAGACTATATAGTAGCCCTTGCTTTCGTCCTTGAAGAACTGTACGTCGCCGGGGACGCGCTCTTCGGAGAATATCCACTCTTCCATTTCTTTGGTGTATACGCCCTTGGATACCTTCTCTACGAGGCCGTCGTTGGTGGTATCGGCGGAATAGGAGCTGACGAAGTTCTTGAACTCTCCGTCGGCCGCCTCGGCGTCAAGCTCCGCGGAAACGCGCATGAAGCTTTGCATGATGCCTTCGGCGGAGGTGGCGGCGTTATTCCAGGCGGTCTCAAGCTCGTCGCCGGTCTTGGAGGTATCCACGTTGAAGGTGATAAGGCGGATATCCTTGGTGGTATATTCGTTGCCGCCCTTGTCGACGAAGTACAGCGCATAGCAGCCGCTCTGCATCTCGATGGTGGTGGTGTCGCCGGGGACGCGGCTTTCATCCTTGAGCCAGTCGGCGAAGGTCGTGCTGATGCCGGAAGCGGTATAGCTGAAGCGGAAGCTTTCGTTTTCAAGATCGCTGTAAACCTCGGCCTTTTCCTCGGGGCAGTACTTAAGAATGCGCGCGCTGAAATCCTCTATGGAGGTCGCTGCGGCTATATCCTCGGCGGCGGTTATGGAATCGGCCAGAGCCTGCTCGGAAATGCTGCCGTCTTCGCCCTTTTCGGCCTCGACATAGTACATATTGTACGTGATATAGTCGTATTCTTCGGAATGCTCGTCGTAATAAGCGCGGTAATCCTCGTCGGTAAGATTGAAGCTGTCGTTGACTACTTCGGAATACTTGCTGGCGAGATAGAGCTTCTGGGTATTCTTAAGATAAACGGACTTCGTAACGCCCTTGCCGTAGACGGCCTGCAGGTAGTTGTTGAGAGAAGAATAGCCCATGGAAGCGTAATCTATGGAGTTGACGGCTTCTTCGGCGTTCTTGTAATCTTCCTCGGTGAACTCATAGCCGGCTTCCTTCGCCGCATTGAGCAGCGCTGTGATGTTGCGGATAGAGAGCTCGGAGGCCTCGACGAAGTATCTGTGCCATGTCTTGCCGGTCTCTTCGTCGTATACCTGCTTCTTGAGGGAAACGGAGGGATCGAAGAAATAGCTGATGTTATTGCCGTATTTGTTCTGGAAATTGAGCTTGGAGACGCCGTACCAATAGTTCATGTCGGCGGCGGTGTATCTCTCTCCGTCGATGACCGCGGCGGTCGTCGTCTTATAAAGAAGGTTGGTGTTGAACAGCACCACGAACGCAAGGATCAGGACAATGACCACGACGGCGATTATTGCCTTCGTACGGAACTGCTTCTTGGCCTTCTTTTCCTGCTGCAGCTGCAACTCCTTCTTGTCGTTGCCGGACTGCACGGATTCCAAACGTTTTTTCTTTTCTTTTGATGCACTCATAAGCTTATATCATCCTTTTTTACGGCGCATGGCGCCGTTATCATATACCCGAGCATTATATCTTAAGTTTTTCTCAGTTTCAAGGATAAAATAATAAAAATAAAGGTATAGGGCAAAAATTTACACTTTTGTTATAAAGAAAACGGGAAAGCCCTGCTTTCCCGTTCCGGATCGATATATAATATCCCCGCCTCTGCCGTGCAGACCCGATTATAACCTGCACAGTCGGCAGGTGGGGTGCCTCTCGCGCGTTTTACTGCTTCCAACGTCCGGCAAAGCCGGGAGGCCTGCAAGCCACGGGCGAAGCTCAGCTCCCCTTATAAATAATGTGGGTTTAAAAGGGCCTGTCACGCACAGCGCAGGGATATTCAGCGTCAGTCTTCTTTTTCGCCGCCCTCGTCCTCGTCGGCAAAGAGCTGTTCCATGAAGCGCTCGTAGACCTTGTTGAGCTCCTCTTCGTCGTCTACGGTGGCGAGGATCTCCTCGCCGTTTTCTTCTATTACCTTCAGTATGACCATGCCGTAGTCCTCACTGTCCTCGGGACCGGCGGGAAGAAAGGCCATGTAGAGATCGTCGCCGTATTCGATGGTATCCAGATGCTCCAGCTCAAAACTGTTGCCTTCGTCATCCGTTATGGTTATGAAATCGCTTCCGTATTCTTCGCTCACAGCGGCATCCCTCCGTCTTCTTTATACTATGCCCAGTGTACCCCAACAGATGCAAAAAATCAAGAGCTCAGATCCTCTATGAGCATGAGGACGGCCTCCATGCTGTCCGCCTCTATGCCGCGGCGCAGCAGCTCGCGGTCGGAGGAGCGGAGGATCGCGGGCTCGATATCTGTGACGAAAAGCTTTTTGCCGCCGCAGTATACCGCCACCTGCCCTGCGCGCTCGGCAAGAAGCCAGCGGGCAGGCTCGGCTTCGGGAGCATAAACGGCCGCGGCGGCGCTTTCGGGAGAGGCTTCCGGCAAAGACGCGGGGGCCGGCGGAGCGGGGCGCGCAAGACTCGGAAGGAGCAGCGCGGCGGAAAAGAGCAGCAGGAGCGCAAGCAGGGCCGCGGGAAGCAGATATCGACCGCGAGAGGAGAGAAGACGTTTTATCCGGTACAGATCTTTCAACACCTTTCGTTTTTATGCAGATGCTGAAAGTATACCCTTTTTTGGGCTGTGATAACCGTTTTTGCGCGGAGTAGGGCCATTATTTACCGAGAGTTCACATAATGGTAAATAATAACTTGACAATCTGTGGTATACTACCAACATAACCTCTGATGCTTTTTGCATATCCGCACATGGAGGTGAAATGATTGGCATCGAGAAAACTTAAAAAGACAAAAAGAGCGGTGCAGGTATTCGGCCGGGTCTTATTAAGACTTATTACTCTCGCCCTTAAGGTGGCGGGAGGCGCGCTCTTGACGATAATCTGCGCCGGGCTTATTTTCGCGTGCATTTTCGTGATATATCTCAAGACGCAGCTTAAAAACAGCGACGCGCTTGATTTCGAGCTTTCGGACATAACGCTTGCGGAATCGTCGGTAATATACGCGTATGATTCGTCAAGAGACGAATATATAGAGCTTGCCACGGTGCACGGCGACGAGAACAGAAAATGGGTGGACTATGAAGAGATACCTAAGGACATGGAGCACGCGGCGGTCGCCATAGAAGACAAGCGCTTTTACAAGCACAAGGGTGTAGACTGGTACAGGACCGCGGGCGCCCTCGTGAACATGTTCTTCGGCGACAGCACCTTCGGCGGATCTACGATAACTCAGCAGCTTATCAAAAACACCACGCATTACGACGACGTAACGGTGCAGCGAAAGCTCGTTGAGATATTCAGAGCCCTTGAGTTCGAGAAGACGCACAACAACAAGGACGAGATAATCACGTGGTATCTGAATACCATTTATCTCGGCGAGGGCTGCTGGGGAGTGGGCACGGCGTCGCTGAAGTATTTCGGCAAGCCTGTCTCAGAGCTCTCGCTTGCGGAATGCGCCTCTCTCGTGGGCATAACGAACAACCCATCGCTGTACGATCCCTATATCAATGAGAAGAACAACAAGAAGCGCCAGGAGACCATACTCCAGCAGATGTACCAGCAGGGTTATATAAACGAAAACGAGTACAACTCGGCGCTCAAGGAAAAGCTTCATTTTGTAGACAGTATAGAGAAAGAAAAGAGCGAGACCGAGGCATACTCCTGGTTCGTGGATACGGTCATAAGAGACGTTCAGAAAGACCTCGTGGAGCAAAAGGGCTATTCCGAGCAGATGGCCAGCCTGATGCTCTATTCCGGCGGTCTGCGCATATATACGACCATGGATCCCAGGATACAGCAGATCGTTGACGAGGTGTATCAGGATCTCGATTCTCTGCCGCAGAGCTACAAGCCCTCGGAGCAGCAGCTTCAGTCCGGCATAGTGATACAGGACCCGTATACCGGAGATATATACGCGCTGAGCGGCGGCACGGGAGAAAAGACGAAAAGCCTTTCGGAAAACAGAGCCGCCCGCACGACGAGGCCGCCCGGATCGAGCATAAAGCCGCTCACGGTCTACTCCCCGGGGATAGAGCTCGGAGTGATCACCCCGTTTACTCTCTTCAACGACGCCAAGGACGTGGTCCTGAAGGGCATGCCCTCCTGGCTGCCGAATAACGACGACTATCAGTACGACGGGCTTATCACGGTTCGCCAGGCGATAATCTCCTCGGTAAATACCGTAGCCGCCCAGATAGTCGACCTGCTGACGCCGGAGGTTTCGTTCAAGTTCCTGACGGAGAAGTACGGGGTGTCGACGGCGATAGAGTCCAAAGAGCTTTCCGACGGCAGGATCATCTCGGATATAGGATACGCGGCAATGGCCCTCGGCCAGCTTTCCTACGGCGCCACCGTAAGGGATATGACGGCGGCATACTCCGCCTTCGTAAACAGCGGCATCTACACCGCAGGCAGGACGTATTCAAAGATCTGCGATATAAACGGCAATCTGCTGTATGAAAACATTCCCGACAGCCACGTGGCGATAAGCCCGCAGACGGCCTATCAGATGCAGAGCATGATGAGGGACGTCGTGCGCAGGGGCACCGCGTATTCCGCCTCCATCAGCGGGCAGTACGTATGCGGCAAGACAGGCTCCTCGAGCGACTGGCAGGACCGCTGGTTCATAGGCTACACGCCGTATTACGTGGCGGCCGTGTGGACCGGCTACGATATCCCGGAGCACATGTATTTCAGCGGCAACCCCTCCTGCCAGATCTGGCAGAGGGTAATGGAAAAGGTGCATGAGGGCCTTGAATACAAGGAGTTCGACAGGCCGGACGGCATGCGCCAGGTCACGGTCTGCATAGACACCGGCATGCTGGCCACCGAGGCCTGCAAGAACGACGTGCGCGGTTCCCGCGCGGTGACGGAATGGGTGGCCTCCGAGTATGCGCCCGTCCACACCTGCAACTGCCACGTTTACGTGGACCTCTGCTCGGTATCCGGCGGCCTGCCCTGCGAAAATTGCCCGGAAAGCGAGATAGTGCACGTAGCGGTGCTCGATCTCTCGAAGACAAACAAGGAGCTTCTGACGCCGGACGTTTTCGACAAGGACGATAAGGAAAAGCAGATATACTACGTTCTCGACAGTATACCGGATTGCGACCAGCACATCATAGATCCCGAAACGGGCTGGAGAATAGACCCGAAGACCGGCTGGCTCTATACGCCGTTCAACGACAAGTGGCTTTACGACCCGGCGACGGGCAAGTATTACGACTGGTATACGGATTGGGAGATAGACCTTGAGACCGGATGCATAATCAATCCCGATACGGGTCAGCTGATAGACCCGCACACGGGGCTGGTGTACGTGCCTCCGGAACCGGAGGAGCCCCCGGCTCCGCCGGATGAACCGGGAGGCGGCGGAGAGGCCGGAGAAGGCTCCGCGCAGACGCCTCAGGCAGCCCCGGCGGCATAAGGCCGAAACAGCAAAAAAGGCAGGCAGGATGAAGATCCTGCCTGCTGTTTTTTTTGACCGGTTTTGCCGCGGCGTCGCTCAGCCTTCCTTGGCTATGTCGCTTATTATATAAGGCGTGGTCTGGTAAACGTAGTAGTTGAGCCAGTTCGAATACATCAGCTGCGCGTGGGAGCGCCATGTGGCCGACGGGGTTTTCGTGGGATCGTCGTTCGGGAAATAGTGCTCCGGGATATCGGGGGAGATGCCCTTGGCCAGATCGCGGAAGTATTCGGAGGCCAGAGTTTCGGCGTCGTATTCCGGGTGGCCGAGGACGAAAAAGCGGCGGCTGTCCGTGGTTTTTACGGCGAAGACGCCCGCATCGTCCGAAACAGAGAGGATCTCAAGGTCCGGGACTTTTTCTATGTCGGCGGCGGAAACCTCCGTGTAGCGGGAATGAGGCATCGGGAAGATGTCGTTAAAGCCGCGGAAAAACGGGGAGGTGGGCTTGAGCATGCGGTGCTCGTACACGCCGGAGAGCTTTTTGGGCAGGGGGTACTTGGGGATCTTGTAGTGGTAATAAAGCCCGGCCTGCGCACCCCAGCAGATATGCAGAGTACAATGCACGTTTTCGCGCGTCCAGTCCATTATCCGGCAGAGCTCGGGCCAGTAATCCACCTGCTCGAATTCGAGGTTTTCCACCGGCGCGCCGGTGATTATCATGCCGTCGTAGTATTTGGACTTAACGTGATCGAAGGTCGTATAAAAGGATTCGAGATGGCCCAGGTCGGTGTTTTTCGCCTGGTGGCTGGCTATGCGCAGAAGGTCTATCTCTATCTGCAGAGGAGTGTTTGAAAGCTTGCGGAGAAGCTGCACCTCCGTCGTTTCCTTTATAGGCATGAGGTTCAGTATCAGCAGATGCAGAGGACGGATATCCTGGTGCATGGCGCGCAGCTCCGTCATCACGAATATATTCTCGTTTTCAAGCACTGTGCGTGCGGGAAGGGAATCCGGTATTTTTATCGGCATTTCAGAAAAGCTCCTTCAGGGATTTTTATATGAGGAGGGTTCGGAAGAAGATTCCGGCGGAGTTTCGGGGTCGGCCCCGGGCCCTGTTTCGGGCATGTCTTCGGGCACGGCCTGAGATTCATAATTTGCAAAATCCTCTGCCGGAGGCTGCCTTAATTCGAAAGCCGCGGAGCCGTCGGCATATGAGAGGATGGCCTTGAATTCGTTTATGGGGATAACGTATCCGGCAAGAGGTACGGCGGTGTGCATTGCGTAAATGACGGCAACGACTCTGCCCTGCATATCGAATACGGGGCCGCCGCTGCTGCCCTTGTAGAGGGGCGCGCTTATCTGTATGTCGCAGCCTTCGGTCTCGCGCAGGATCGCGCCGGGACGGAACGCGCTCACCAGGCCGTCGGCCACGGTATTTTGCTCGTTGCCGGGGCTGGATATCACCATTATCCTCTGGCCGCGCACCAGTGTGTCGGAATCGCCGAGGACCGCGGGCTCTGCCGAGTCGCCGCCGAGATCGACCTTCAAAAGAGCAAGATCGGATTCAGGGAAACAGGCGAGGACGGAAGACGCGCTGTATTCTCTGCCGTCGTCACAGCGCACGAGCACGGAGTAAGCGTCGGCAAGAACGTGGGCGCAGGTCATGACGAGGCCGTCCTGAGAGACGAAAAAGCCGGAAGCCTGACCAAAGGCGACGTCTACTTCGTCGTAAGTTATGAGATCTACTACAGAGGAAGCCTTGCAGGCAACGGCTTCGCTTGAGAGCGTCGGAGCATCCTCATAGACATAGCCGCGTCCGGTGTTGAGAGAAACGCGCCGCGTGTCGTGATCCCATTCCACCTCAACGTTGAGCAGGGACATTATGTCCCGGAGCTTGAAATAATTGTAGCCGTCAATATTGTAGGCGGAGGCGAAAACATATGCCCCGTCCATGTATAGCCTTGCCCCGGAAGGCAGGATCTGTTCGGGAAGCGCCGCGTTTTCCTCACACTCGCCGCCCACGGGGACGTAGCTCTCGCCGGCCGCGAGGTCTATACGGGAGCTTTCGCCGTCCCAGGAGACGGGAAAGGATTTTTCGGTGCCGCTGAGAATCTGGGCGAGATCGCGTATCTTAAAATAATTGTAGCCGTCTATGTTATATGAAGATACGTATACGCTTTCCCCGTTTACCGAAAGCTCGGGGGCAGAGGGCCGCGCGTCCAACGCGAAGCAGCGGGCGGAAAGCGACACGGAAAGGAACATAGATAATGCCGCAGCAAGACAGAATATCTTTTTGAGGCGTTTCACGGGATCACCTCCATATATGGTAATGAAAAATATAACATATCCCGAAGATTATTTCAAGCGAGGGCAACATTTAGATTATGCGAAAAAAAGTAAAAAAGGGTATTGACAAGGGGGGAGGGGGAGGTGTATATTAAGCGAGCTTGCGCCGGGGACGACGGCGTCGGAGCCCTGAAGATCATCGTAAAAAAATGAAAAAAAGGGCTTGACACGAAGGAGACGGCGTGGTATTCTAGATTT
>JAEEGL012185800.1_pt1 | contig 25824 bp, 26 predicted proteins | sample 9134231 | NCBI WGS metagenome assembly JAEEGL01 (sample SAMN16246548, study PRJNA631951) | gut metagenome | biome: gut microbiome; feature: rumen; material: fiber-attached | host: Bos | place: Iran: Karaj | collected 2018-10 | reverse complement strand
TTATTGCAACAGGTGGTAAGCAGTACAAAGTATCTGAAGGCGATATCATTACCATTGAAAAGCTTGGAGTAGAAGCTGGTGAGAAAGTTACCTTTGATCAGGTATTAGCTGTAAGCGATAACGGACTTAAGGTTGGTGAGCCTACTGTAGCTGGAGCTACTGTAGAAGCTTCTGTTCTTCGTGAAGGAAGAGCCAAAAAGGTTATCGTTTATAAGTATAAACCAAAGACTGGTTATCATAAGAAGAACGGACACAGACAGTCCTTCACTCAGGTTAAGATTGAAAAAATCAATGCTTAATTATGATTACGGTCACGATTTTTAAAAAAGAAAATCAATTTACGGGAATAAAGAGTGTTGGTCACGCAGGTTATGCGGATTACGGTCAGGATATTGTTTGCTCGGCTGTAAGCGTATTACTGATTAACACATTGAATTCCATCGAAGAGTTTACCTCAGACAAATTGGAGATGGTTGATGCGTCTTCCGGAAGTCTGGAGTGTTCTTTCCCTGAGGGATTAGGACACGATGGCACACTCTTGATGAATTCCTTACTTCTCGGATTACAGGAAATTTCGAAAGAGTATGGTACGAATCACCTTACTCTAATCTTCAAGGAGGTGTAGAAACATGTTACAGATGAACCTTCAGTTGTTTGCTCATAAGAAGGGAATGGGTTCTACTAAGAACGGTAGAGATTCTGAGTCTAAGAGATTAGGCGCTAAAAGAGCAGATGGTCAGTTTATTACTGCTGGAAGCATCATTTACAGACAGCGTGGAACAAAGATCCATCCTGGTGTAAATGTTGGTATTGGTGGAGATGACACCTTATATGCTAAGACTAGCGGAGTTCTTCGTTTCGAAAGAAAAGGAAGAGACAAGAAGCAGGCTTCTGTTTATCCAGTAGAGAACTAATATGTACTTAAGACCCGACTCTTTTTATTGAGCCGGGTTTTATTTTTAAATTAAAAGGTGAAAATTATGTTTGCAGATCGTGCAAAAATTATTATAAAATCAGGAAAAGGTGGAAACGGACATGTAAGTTTCCGTAGAGAAAAATATGTGCCCGCAGGGGGACCTGACGGCGGTGACGGAGGAAAAGGCGGAGATGTGATTTTCCAGGTAGACAAGGGAATCAACAATCTTTCTGACTATCGTCACAAGCATAAGTTTGCTGCTCAACCCGGTGAAGAGGGCGGAAAAAGAAACTGCCACGGTAAAAACGGTGCTGACTTGGTTTTGAAAGTCCCTGAAGGAACTGTTGTCAAAGAGGCACAAAGCGGCAAGGTAATTGCAGATATGTCCGGTGACAATCAAAGACAGATTGTTTTGGTTGGCGGAAGAGGCGGCCTTGGAAATCAGCATTTTGCAACTTCCACCATGCAGGCACCTAAATATGCCCAGCCCGGCGGAGAATGCATCGAACTGGAAGTTCTATTGGAGCTTAAGGTTTTAGCTGATGTTGGATTGGTAGGATTCCCCAATGCAGGAAAATCCACACTTTTATCCAGACTTTCCAATGCAAAACCGGAAATCGCAAGCTATCCCTTTACCACGTTACATCCAATTTTAGGTGTAGTGGATATTGGTGAAGGCAGAGGTTTTGTTATGGCGGATATCCCCGGTTTGATTGAAGGGGCTTCCGAAGGCGTTGGATTGGGACATCAGTTTTTACGTCATATTGAACGTACAAAGGTATTGGTTCATATGGTGGACGGAGCTTCTGTTGATGGAAGAAATCCCGTAGATGATGTCATTGCAATTCAAAAAGAACTTTCCAATTATAGTGAAGTTTTAATAAAAAAACCTCAGATTATCGCAGTGAACAAGTTGGATGCCGTACCGGATCAAAAAGATGAAATCTTAAAAGAGTTAAAAGATAAGTTTGAATCAGAGGAAGTAAAGGTAATGCCTATTTCTGCTGTTACAGGAGAGGGTATTAATGAGTTGGTTCATGAAATTGCTGACATTCTTTCAAACTTTGATGATAAGCCTATTGTTTATGAACAGGAATATGATCCTCAGGAGCATTTGTTTGAAAATGAAACCTTTACGGTAACCAAATCCGAAGAGGAAGAGGGCGTATATCTTGTGGAAGGTCCCAAGATTGAAAAAATGTTGGGATACACCAATATGGAATCTGAAAAAGGTTTCTTGTTCTTCCAGCGTTTCATGAAAGAACAGGGCATTTTGAAAGAATTGGAACAACTTGGAATTCAAGACGGAGATACCGTTCGGTTGTATAGTTTGGAATTTGAGTATTATAAGTAAGAGGTTGTTATGACAAATAAACAAAGAGCATATTTATCATCTCTGGCAAATGATTTGACACCAATTTATCAGGTGGGTAAGAATTCAATTTCTCCGGAGTTGATCAAAGGAATTGATGATGCTATAGCAAAAAGGGAATTGATTAAAATTTCTGTATTAAAGAACTGCTTTGATGATCCCAGGGAAATTGCAAATGTTTTGGCTGAAAGAACACGTTCTGAAGTGGTTCGCGTGATTGGTAAAAAGATTATTTTGTACCGTCCTGCCAAAAAACCGGTAATTGAATTGCCGAAGAAATAAGAGGAAACTATGCGAGTAGGTGTTTTAGGTGGAACCTTTGACCCCATTCATAAGGGGCATTTGGAAATGGCAAAACAGGCACTTTTGCGTCTGAATTTGGATGAAGTTTGGATTATGCCGGCAGGAAATCCGCCCCATAAATCAAATTTTGAAATTTCAGGGCGAATTTTGCGTTTTGAAATGTGTGAAGTTGCCTGTAAAGATGAATCTAACATAAAAGTGATTCGGTCAGAATTTTACGCTTTAAGAAGTGAGCCAAATTATACCTATTTATCTATGGAAAAGTTCCAAAAGGATTATCCTGGATATGAATTTTATTTTCTTATGGGCCAGGATTCCATTGATTATTTTGAACAATGGGTGGAGCCCCAACGCATTCTAAACGCCTGTAAGATTGGTGTATTTTTGCGTTCGGAATCAGATGCGTCCACAAAAGAACGTTGCTTGCAAAAGATTGAGTCTTTAAACTCTTTATTTTCCGGAGAAATTATTCCTATTCTCTATTGTCCTACAGCGATTTCCTCCACGGAGATTCGTCGTATGATTGAAAATGGGGGAACAGATGATGAAATATCACAATATGTAACCAAAGACGTTCTTTCCTATATTCGTGGGAAAGGGCTGTACGAGGCGAATAAGTATTTCGATGTAAAAGAAATAAAAAAGCATCTGGAAGAAAAATTAAAACCCTCTCGTTATATGCATACCTTAGGTGTTGCGGACACCGCCGCATCTTTGGCATTTCACTATCACTACAATGATAAGAAGGCCTATATGGCGGGACTGCTTCATGATTGTGCAAAGTACATGTCCAATGAAGAGCTTTTAATTTATTGTGACTCTAATGGCTTGGAAATCACTGAAGGAGAAAAAATGGCGCCTCATTTGCTTCATTCGAAAGCTGGAGCTTACATGGCTAAGGAAGCGTATCATATTGAAGATGAAGATGTCCTGCATGCTATTTTGGTACATACCACAGGCTGTCCAAACATGAGCTTGTTGGATAAGATTATATTTGTTTCTGATTATATAGAACCAAATCGCGATAAGGCAAAACGCCTGACCGAAATCCGTCAAATGGCCTTTTTAAATTTGGATTTTGCCATCCTTATGATTTTAGAGGATACCATGGATTATATTTTGGGAAACAATCAGTATTTGGATGCAACCACAAAGGAAACCTACGAGTATTATGTAAAGGAGAAACGTTCATGAATACAAAAGAATTGGCTGCAAAAGTATTTAAAGCATTAGATGATAAAAAAGCAGAAGATGTATCTGTTATTGATATTTCCGAGATTTCTGTGATTGCGGATTATTTCATTGTAGCTTCCGCAAACAATCAAAACCATTTGATGGCGTTACAGGACGCTGCGGATGAAGTAATGTATAAAAATGGATTCCATGCAAAACAAGTGGAAGGAAACCGCAATTCTACATGGATTTTACTAGATTATGAAGATATCATTATTCATTTGTTCTCTGCAGAAGACCGTTTGTTCTACGATTTGGAACGTATTTGGAAAGACGGAAATTTCATAGAAGAAGAGGAACTGATGGCGTTGTTGCCGGATGAAAAATAATGAAAATAAAAACGACCCAAGTATTTGATATAAATCAAAGCTTGGGTCGTTATTTTTTAGAAAAAACGAAATACTCCAAATACTTTACCAAGAATCTTACAATCGGGAACGATAATATCATCCATGGAAGAGTTTTCGGGATGTAAAACGATGTGATCTGATTTTTTGTAGAAGGTCTTTACTGTGGCTGAATCATCAACCAAAGCCACAACCATGTCTCCATCTCTAGCGGTTTCACAGCGCTGTACGATAATGGTGTCTCCGTCCAATATGCCGGCTTCAATCATACTTTCACCCTTTACGTGAAGCATAAAGGTCTCACCCTTTGGAACGTATTCTGCAGGGATAGGGAAGTAGCTGTCGATATTTTGGATGGCTAACAGAGGCTGTCCTGCTGCAACAGAACCAACCACCGGTACAGAAACCACCTCTCTACGGGTCATATTGAAATTGTCGTCTAATATTTCAATGGTACGGGGTTTCGTAGGATCTCGGCGGATATAACCGTTTTTTTCAAGTTTCTCCAAATGAGAGAAAACCGAAGAAGTAGATTTTAAATTAACCGCTGCACAAATCTCACGTACAGAAGGGGGAAATCCTTTGGTAAGGATCTCATCTTTCATGAAATCAAGAATTTCTTGTTGTTTCGGTGTTATCTTTCCGTATGGCATAACAAACCTCCTTATATGTTCTGAGAAAATTATATCATAGTAAAAACATGATGGCAAACATATTTTCGGAAAATATGTTCGAAAAAACTATTGACAAACAGTTGTTCGTTCGATAATATGTTCGCAGAACATTTGTTTTGATTAAAGTGAGGTGTGTGTCATGAATAGAAGAAAAGCTCAAAGAAAGCAAACTCTTAGAAACAAAAAGATTTTAGCTTTGCGAAAAAGATTTAAAGTATCCTTGGCGATTTGTTTAAGCGTATGTGCTTTACTTGTAGCTTTTTCTTCTTTCGCAGACGCACATAATCAAAAAGAGAAGTATTATACCAGTGTTATGGTCGAGCCAGGCGATTCCTTGTGGACTCTGGCGAACGAGTATCGTACAGAAGATTTTAGAGACAACAATTCTTACATAAAGGAAGTGAAAAAATTGAACCACATGACATCGGATCAGATTCACGAGGGTAGTTATTTGGTTCTTCCTTATTATGAATAGATAGGATGCATTTATACTCAGTTTCTTACATGTTTTTTCTTGTCATTATCTTCTAAAACTTATATAATTTTACTTAGTTTTAGGTAGAGTATTATGTTTCGATTTATTTATGTTATTCTAGCAAATGTCTTTCGTGGACCATATATGATTCCAAAGATGCGAAAGATGGCAAAAAATAAAACCAAATACACTTTTGAAGTTCGTTATCGTTATGTGAAGCGTTTGATTCATTACATGATGTCTTCCGGGAATATCGACACCGAAGTATATGGTACAGAAAATTTACCATCTGAGGGTGGCTATGTGATGTTTCCGAATCACCAAGGGAAGTTTGACGCTTTGGCTGTCATTAACTGTCATGATAAACCATGTACCTTTGTTATGGACAAGGCCAAGTCAAAGACCTTTCTTGTAAATGAGATGTGTAACTTGATTGATGCCAAGCGTTTGGATTTAGATGATATTCGTCAAAATCTTCAAATCATCAATGAAATTACAGAAGAGGTGAAAGAAGGAAAGCGTTTCATTCTTTTTTCTGAAGGTGGATATTCCAAGAATCATAATCATGTGAAAAACTTCAAACCCGGAAGTTTTAAAAGTGCCATGCGTGCAAAGGCGCCTTTGGTTCCGGTTTGTTTGATTGATTCTTATATTCCTTTTAACAGCTTAAAGCTGGGGCATTGTGTTACAAAGGTTATTTTCCTTGAACCCATGTATTACGATGAATATAAAGATATGAAGACACCGGAAGTTGCGAAAGAGGTTCGGAAACGTATTATTGCAAAGATGGCAGATTTTGGTGTAGAAGGAGAAGAATAAAGCGCATTTTCCTTGCTTCAAATTTTCTTGATTTTTCTTTAAATAACTATTGACGAAGCGTTTTATTCGTGATAAAGTATAGAAGTTGTAAAACAAGTAGAGTATCCACTCTCACCTAAGCGCTTACAGATGCGACTTAGTGTACTTACACTTTTTATTATGTGTTTTGTATTGTGGATAGTCTGCCTATCCACTTTTTTATTGGGAGGACAAAGCCATTAGTAATAACGATTTACAGATCAACGAACAAATCAGAGATAAAGAAGTTCGATTGATTGGACAAGATGGAGAACAGCTTGGAATTATGTCCGCTAAGGATGCTTATTTCAAAGCTCAGGAACAGGATTTGGATTTGGTAAAGATTTCACCTAATGCAAAACCGCCTGTATGCAAGATTATTGATTACGGTAAATATCGTTACGAACTTGCTCGAAAAGAAAAAGAAGCTAAGAAGAAACAGAAAACCGTAGAGGTGAAAGAAATTCGTCTTTCTCCAAACATTGAATCCAATGATTTGAATACAAAGATGAATGCTGCAAAGAAATTCTTGGCAAAGGGAAATAAGGTTAAGATTACCTTGCGTTTCCGTGGTCGTGAAATGGCGCATATGTCCAGCAGTAAGCATATATTAGATGATTTTGCTGAGAGTCTTGCTGATGTATGTGTAGTGGAGAAGCCCGCAAAACAAGAGGGCAGAAGTATCAGCATGATACTGGCAGAAAAGAAATAATATTAGGAGGACATTGTTATGCCAAAGATTAAAACAAAAAGAGCTGCTGCAAAGCGTTTTAAAGCAACAGGTACAGGAAAGTTAAAAAGAGCGAAAGCTAATAAGAGTCATATCTTAACCAAGAAGACAACTAAGAGAAAGAGAAGCTTAAGACAGGCAGCTATGACAGATGCTACAAATGTAAAAGCAATGAAAAAGGTATTACCTTATATTTAATAGTTAGTTGGTTAGGAGGATTTTAAAATGGCAAGAATTAAAGGCGGAATGAACGCTAAAAAGAAACATAATAGAGTATTAAAAATGGCAAAAGGATACCGTGGAGCTCGCTCTAAACAGTATCGTGTAGCTAAACAGTCCGTTATGAGAGCATTGAACAGCTCTTATGCCGGAAGAAAACAGAGAAAGAGACAGTATCGTCAGCTTTGGATTGCACGTATCAACGCTGCAGCAAGACTTAACGGTCTTTCATATTCTAAGTTTATGTATGGTTTGAAACTTGCAAACGTAGATTTGAACCGTAAAGTATTAGCTGATATGGCTGTAAATGATGCAGAAGGATTCAAGGATTTAGCAGAACTTGCAAAGAGCAAAATTGCTTAATTTTTCCTGATTATTTATCCCTTAGGTAGTGATACCTAAGGGATTTTTGTGTATAATAAGAAAAGATTATTAAATGATTGCGGAAGTAAATATGTCAGAGAAAAATAACATTGTAAAATTCCATAAACAAATCCATATAAATATAGCATCGATTATTTTCTTTATTATTTTCATTTATATTTTATTTCATGTATTTACATATTTAACCACAGAAAATATTACGATATATGAAGTGAGCCAGGGAACCATTACGTCCCAAGATAATTACCTTGCTTTGGCTATTCGCCAGGAGCAGGTATTTACTGCAGACAGGGATGGCTCTATTTATTATTTTGCCCCAAATAAGAGCAGGGTAGGAGCAAAATCTCTGATTTATGCTATTGATAAAAGCGGAGAGATTGTTGCTTCCTTAAAGAATTCCGATGATACCATTGATTCTTCGGATTTGGATCTTACATCTTTGGAAAAGGATATTCAGACCTATATAAATGATTATAGCGGTAGTGAATACTATAAAACCTATTCTTTTAAGGCGAATCTGGCTAACAATCTTCAACAGATTTATAACGAAAAGAAACTGGAAGCCAATGCGGATTCCATACAGTCTGCTTTAGACAGCAACACCTATTTTACTTATTATGCCCCTGCAGGAGGCTTGATTGTTTACAATATTGACGGATATGAAGATGTTACTTTGGATAGTTTTTCTTCAGATATGTTTGATTCTTCATCCCTCACTACAGAAAACCTTCGTAGCAAAGAATCTGTTTACAGCGGTGAAAACATATTTAAGCTTGTTACATCCGATAACTGGAACCTGGTAATGCCAATTGATAAAGACCTTGTAGAAACCCTTTCTGAGGGTTCAGCTATAGAAATCACCTTTAATGAAGACAGCGCCACTACATGGTGTACCTACGAAATTATTGAGAAATCCGGGGAAAACTATTTGGTGCTTTCTTTGGATGATTCTATGGAACGTTATGCAGATTCTCGTTTTGTCAGCATAAATCTTATGTTGGAAGAGGAAAATGGATTAAAAATTCCTAACAGTTCCATTGTGAGCAAAACTTTTTTTACTGTTCCAAAGAAGTACTTTACCAAAGGGGAGGATTCAAAGAATTACGGATTATTGGTAAAATCCGATGGAGACGTTTCTTTTGAAAATACTACCATTTACTATGAAACGGATGATTATTACTACATTGACAGTGAAAATATTTCCGAGGGTGACAAAATCGTTATGGTAAACTCTTCGGATACCTATACGATTGGCTCTGAAACCGATGATTTACAGGGTGTTTACAACGTGAACAAAGGATATGCAATATTTAAACAAATCGATATCATTTATCAAAACAGTGATTATTCCATTGTAAAGACTGGTACTGATTATGGTCTTGCTTTATACGATCGAATCGTTTTGCAAGGGGATAAGGTAAATGAAAATGATATTATTCAATAATAAAGGAGTTTTCTTATGTTAAAAGATAATTTGGAATCAGTGGAAGAACGGATTTTAGCTGCTTGTAAGCGAAGCGGCAGAGACCGTAGTGAAGTGACATTAATCAGCGTTAGCAAAACGAAACCCATTGAAACCCTTCAGGAGGCCTATGACTTGGGTGTTCGCGTATTTGGGGAGAATAAAGTCCAGGAATTGGATAAGAAAATCCCGGCCTTGCCTGATGATATTTCATGGCATATGATTGGTCATTTACAGCGTAATAAAGTAAAGTATATCGCTGGAAAGGTGGATTTGATTCATTCTGTAGATTCCTTGCGTTTGGCCGAAGAGATTAACAAAGAGGCCGCTAAAAAGGATATCGTTATTCCTGTGTTGATTGAAGTGAATGCGGCCGGTGAGGAATCAAAGTTTGGAGTGTCTTTGGAAGAGACGAAAAGCTTGGTTTATGAAGTTGCAAAATTGGATCATGTTCAGATTAAAGGTTTGATGACGATAGCACCATATGTTGTGGATTCTGAAGAAAATCGCCCTTATTTCCGCAAAATAAAGGATTTATCTGTTGACATAGCAAATGAAAACATTGATAATGTATGTATGGATACTTTGTCAATGGGGATGACCGGAGACTTTGAAGTAGCCATCGAAGAAGGATCCACCATGGTTCGTGTTGGAACCGGTATTTTTGGTGAGAGAGATTATTCTATATAATAAGGAGATTGATAAATGGGCATTTTTGATAAGATGTTGGATGCCATGAAATTAGGCGATGAAGACGATTATGATGAATATGATGATGAATTTGAAGATGATGATGAAGTAGTAGAAAAGAAATCTATTTTTAGTCGTTCATCTGATGATGATTCAGAAAGAAAACCTTCTGCCACCGTTACACCTGTTTCCAGATTTACAACTATGCGAGGCGGTAAAAAGAATAACAGCGGTAGTATGGAAGTATGTGTGATTAAGCCTTCTTCATTTGAAGATGCCAGAGAAATTGCAGAAACACTTCTTGCAGATCGTACCGTTATTTTGAATATGGAAGGTTTGGATTTAGGCTTGGCACAGAGAATTATTGATTTTATCTCAGGTGCTTGCTATGCAATTGATGGAAATCTTCAAAAAGTCAGCAATTATATTTTCATTGTAACCCCCAGCAATGTTGACATTTCAGGGGATTTACAGGAAATTATGAGTGCCTTTGACTTTTCCGGAATCCAGACAGGTTTTTAAGAATGGACAAGAATGACAGCTTATTGGTAAATCGCTTTCATGATTTGGCTTATCGAGCTGATGTTACGGGAAGTGTTACCTTTTCTAATTTTTTGAATTTAAATGAAATTAGTGTTTTGTCAGAAGAAAAGAATAGATTAGAAGCCTCCTATGAACTTTTTGGAGGCTTTTCTAATGCTGAGCGTCAGATTGCATGTTTTCAATCCGATGCTTTTTCTTTATATAGCAATCAAAAACCTGTTTTTCCTATTCATTGCATTGAATTGTCTTATGCCAATAAAAAATACGCGGAAGCATTAACCCATCGAGATGTTTTAGGGTCTCTTATGAATCTTGGAATTGAAAGGGATTTACTTGGGGATATTATCTTTTATAAAGATAATATCTATGTATTTGTTCTACAAACTGCCGCTGATTTGATTCTTTCGGATTTGTATAAGATTCGCCATACGCAAATTCGGGCAAATGAAGTGCCACTGGAAGATTTTTCCTATGAACCTTCTTACAAAGAGGAAACGGTACAAATAGCTTCCAACCGTTTGGATGCTTTTATTGCAGCTGTATGTAAGTATTCCAGACAAAAAGCAAGTGAATATATCTTATCAGAAAAAATCTTTATAAATGGAAAATTAACCACAAATCATAATACAAAGATTAACATTGACGACGTGATTTCCCTTCGAGGATTTGGTAAATTGAGGATTGAATCCATGCCGGGAATGACAAAAAAAGGAAAAATGAGAGTATCATACCTCTTATATCAATAAAGAAAAAGGAGAACGAAAATGCCAAAAATATTACCTGTTTCATATGAAAATAAATTTAGTTATAATATTATAATTCAAAATTCTTTTGATGAATTACTGGAAAATATAATCAAGATTGAAGGTCAAAAATACGAAAAAGTCTGTATTGTAACAGATGATATCGTTAGTGGATTGTATGTAGATACAATCAAATCTATTCTTAGAGATAAATTTAATCAGGTTATAATATTTACACTGCCAAATGGTGAAAACTCTAAGCACTTAGGCAATATAGAAAAGTTATATGAAGAATTAATAACAAATCACTTTACCCGTAGAGATTTATTGGTTGCCTTAGGTGGTGGCGTGATTGGTGATATGACCGGTTTTTGTGCTGCAACGTATTTAAGAGGAATTGACTTCGTTCAAATCCCTACAACTTTACTTTCTCAGGTGGACAGTAGTATTGGCGGTAAAACCGGAGTTGATTTCAATGGTTACAAAAATATGGTTGGCGCTTTTTATATGCCTCGTCTTGTGTACATCAATACTTCCGTTTTAAAAAGCCTTTCCGAGGAACAGTTTTGCAATGGAATGGGAGAGGTGATTAAGCACGGTTACATTAGAGACAAAGCTTATTTTGAAATGTTAAAAGATCATGTGAACGAAGTTTTGGCCTTGGATGATGCTTATTTGGAGGACATGGTATATACCAGCTGTGATATTAAGCGAAATGTAGTGGAAATTGATCCGAAAGAACAAGGAATTCGTTCTTATTTGAATTTTGGTCATACCATTGGTCATGCCATTGAAAAGAATTCCAATTTTTCCTTATATCATGGACAGTGTGTTGCCATTGGTATGGTTGCTGCTATGTATTTGTCTGTAAAAAAAGGCTGGATGGAGCAAAAGGATTTAGAAGAAATGGAGAAAGTTTTAACTTCTTATCATTTGCCAATCCGTGCTGATCATATGACGGTAGAGGATGTTTTCAATGCTTCAAAATCCGATAAAAAAATGGATGGAAACAAAGTTAAGTTTACCGTTCTTAAGGAAATTGGTGTAGCGGATTCTTACATGGATTTTGAGGAAGATGAATTAAAAGAAGCAATTGCTTATGTTTTAAATTTATCGTCTAATTAGGCGAAAATTATGGATAAGGAGTTTTATTACTATGTTAAATCAGTCAGAACACAAAAATAAACGTCGTTTCATTGCTTTGGCAATTGTGGCTGTTTTGGTGTTTTTGGATCAGATTACAAAGGAACTAGCAGTTTCCCAATTATTGGGAAAGGATGGAGTTGATATTATTCCCAATGTTTTGCAACTATTGTATGTAGAAAATACAGGAACTGCCTTTAGTTTACTGAGAGGCCAGATGATTTTCTTTTATATCGTAACGGTTATCGCTTCTGTAGCGATTATTGTTTGTATGGAAAAACTGCCAAATAATAAGAAATTTAATATTTCATACTATTTGTTGTCAGTTTTATTGGCAGGAGCCATTGGAAATTTCATCGACCGTGTACTTCATCAGTATGTTGTGGATTTTATTTATTTTTCTTTGATAAATTTCCCTGTATTTAATGTGGCAGACATTTATGTTACCGTAAGTGTAGTTATTATTTTGCTTTTATTCATTTTTTATTATAGTGATGAAGAATTAACGGAAGCTTTTGGAAAGAAAGATTGATATGGAAGAATTTGTAATTGATTTGGAACAGGATCAAAAACGTCTCGATGTAATTTTGTCGGAACGATATACGGATTTATCCCGCAGTCATTTTCAAAAACTGATTAAAGAGGGAGAAATCAAGATCAACGGAGAAATCAAAAAGCCCAGTTATAAGTGTCAGGTGGATGATCTTGTTTCTTTGGGAGATATTGAGGCAAAACCTGTTGAAATTATTGCTGAAGATATTCCTTTGGATGTTTTATATGAAGATGACGATGTTTTAGTGGTAAATAAGCCCAAAAACATGGTGGTGCATCCCGCTCCGGGCCATCCCGGTGGCACTTTGGTAAATGCAATTATGTATCATTGTGGAGATTCTTTGTCAGGTATCAATGGGGAAATTCGACCGGGAATCGTTCATCGGATTGATAAAGATACAACCGGTTCTTTGATTATTTGTAAAAACGATACAGCTCATATTTCTTTAGCAAAACAAATGAAGGATCACAGTGTGAATCGCATTTATCTAGGAATAGTTACAGGGAAAAATATACCGAAAAACGGTGTGATTCATGCGCCCATCGGTCGAGATCCAAAAGACCGGATTAAAATGGCTATCAATGAAAAAAATGGAAAAGATGCTGTGACGCATTTTATTACCTTATGTGAGTACAACGGCTATGCTTTGATGGCTTTTCGCCTGGAAACGGGAAGAACCCACCAAATTCGAGTTCATATGTCATCCAATGGCTATCCTTTACTGGGGGATGAAGTATACGGACCGAAAAAATGTCCATTTAAACTGCAGGGACAGTGTTTGCATGCGTATCGCTTGGGATTTATTCATCCAAAAACCAATGAATATGTAGAATGTGATGCGCCAATTCCTGAGTATTTTCTACATTTAATGGAAGTGCTACATTTGGTCTTTCAAAAGGATATGTTAAAAGAAATTGGCTAGTTCCTTTGATTCATTCTTTGAACTAGCCAATCCTTTATTCATTTTTTAGATTTCTTTTATAATTTACCGCATTGGCAGCCTGGCGTTTGTGTTCGTCTTCGATGGCTGCATAATAATCAATGGTGGTATTTATGTTTTCATGCCCCAAAACATCGGCAACTAAACGGATGTCACCGGTTTCACGATAAAGAGCGGTTCCGTAGGTGGAACGTAGCTTATGGGGGGTGATTTTTTTTGTAGGAACCGCCATTTTTGCGTATTTTTTTACAAGATTTTCAATAGCGTCCACGCTCATTCGTTTTCCTTGTCTGGAATAGAAGAGTGCTGCTTCATGGCCTTCAACAGGCGTAATGAGGTTTCGCTCACATTCGATATAGTCTTCTAAGGTGTCATGTACATCGTCTCCAAAGTATAAAACATCCTGGCCACCGCCTTTTCGCACGATGGTTAACGTGTTGACACGTAAATCAACATCATTTAAATCCAAGCCATTGCACTCGGAAACACGAATTCCGGTATTTAGCATTAAGGTAAGAAGAGCCAGATCTCTTTTTTGTGTTTTTAAGCATAATTTCCGTTGACGTTCGCTCATTTGCTCATTTCCAGATTGTATACAATCTAAAATGGCTTCGACTTCATAGGCATTCATACGAACGATGTTTTTATCCTTCTTTAATTTGGGTAAAGGCACTAAAATCATGGGATTTTCGCTGATATTTTTCCTAGCGTAATGATATTGATATAAACCTCTTAAAGGGGCCATTTTACGGGCAACGGCTTTTTTACCGTTTTCGTGGAAATTTTCATTATCAACGTTTAATTCCAGATATCTTTGGTATTCAATGATGTCTTCAGAGGATAATTGTTCCAAAACCTTCAATGGAAGCTGTTTAAGCTCAGCATCTTTATAAATAGGGTTTTTATCGATGATAAACTTAAAAAAGGTAATTAAATCATAGCTGTAGGAAATCAAAGTAGATGTTTGAACAGTAACTTCCTTAGAATAAATATAGTCAACAGACCAGGAAGGCATTTGACTTAATAATTCTCGTAAGCGTAGTTTTTGTTTTCTTGTTTTGTCTTTATAAAATTCTGAATCTTTACCCATAAAAACCTCGTTATAACAAATCATAAGAACTCAGATGAAAGGAACTGTGATTACCGAATCTAGTTCAATATAAAAGTATTATACTATATATAGTACTTTTTGTCTACTCTTTATCGGAAAAACAGATATTTAACCGATAAATAGATTGAGGAGATTTACTGCTCTTTTTCGTTATTTTAGAGTAAAGGGAATGCGAAAAGGATGTGATGAAAAGATGATTTATTGAAATAAAAAAGGAACTGCGGGTCTGCAATTCCTTTTTCTTGCCTTTATTAGGTCTGCTTACTAATCAAAAGATTAGCTTAGGGTCATAACCCCCGTCTTGGTGTGTGTGCCTGCATGTTCTTTTAATTCATCACAGGCGGTTTTGAATATGTTTCCGAAATCCAAAGATCTTTCTTTATGCTGAATCTTCATTGATGAAGATGAGCTGTGAGAATAATCTCCGGAGTCAGAAAGATGAAAAACAGCTGAAACTCTCAAATATTCATCCATTTCGTCTACCTCCATGGTGCATAAGTGAAAAGTTCCCAGGTACAATCCATGTACCTTATCTGTATACTATCATCTTCTGTTGGAAAAATCAATAGTTAAACACAATATATTGTGGTTTTTTATAAAAAATCTACTAGAATAAGTATTTTTGTATTATTTCTGCTACTCCACTGTAATTGTTGTTATTGGAAGTGATATAGTCAGCTACAGCTTTTGCCTCTTTATGAGCATTTGCCATGGCGCATCCAATACCGGCGTATTGAATCATAGAAACATCATTTCGCTCATCTCCTACGGCAATTACATCTTCTTTGGAAATCTGCAAATATTCTGCCAGAGCTTTTACACCGTAGCCTTTGTTGGAATCTTTTTTGCAAAACTCCAAAAAGTATGGGGATGAGAAAAAACAATCAAATTCTTCTTTTCCGGAAGAGCTGAAAAAGTCCTCCTGAAATTTGTAAAGCTTGTTTGTGTCTTTGTACTCGATGGCAATTACTTTTGGATAGGTTTGATTGGTTAAATCATCCCAGGAGGAAATAAAGGTGATATCTTCTTTTGCTATCTTATTGTATCGTTCCAATTCCTGGGTCTGGGCTGTTGTGATAATATGTCCGTAATCAAAGGTCTGTGCATAAATACCTTCTTTATTTAAATCCTTTAACAGGGAAATAATGTTTGCGGCTGACACACCTGCATCATAAATGATGTTCTCGTTATATAAATCGTAGACTACATTTCCCTGAAATGAAATCAAATAACAGTTGGGAGCTTTCATGTTTAGCTCCTCAACAATCATTCTGCTTCCTCTCATTGAACGACCGGTAACGATGGCTATGGAATGACCTGCCTTTTGGGCTTCTTTTAAGGCGTTTTTGTTTTCTGAAGTTATGCTTTTGTCGTCACATAACAGTGTTCCATCCAGGTCGAAACAAAATAATTTTGACATTATGATTCTTCGATGGCCAATCTTGGAATAAAGGCTCTTCCTTTATAATGATCTGTTTCTTTTGGCTCTTTAGAAAGGGCTTCTTTTATAAAGGTCTGCTGTGAGGAAAGCAAGGTTTTTCCTCGTTTATCCAAGCGGACATACTCTCCTTTTTCGTTTAAATAATAGGCTTTTAAATTGTCCTGCAGTTGAATGTCCAAAATGTGTTTCGCCTTGGCTTTTGCGACCTCATCTTCTACCGGAAAGATGATTTCTACACGGCGGTCTAAATTTCTTGGCATCCAATCGGCGGAACCCATATAAATATCTTCGGCTCCGTTGTTATAGAAATAAAAGATTCGACTGTGTTCCAAAAAGTTTCCTACTATAGAACAAACAGTGATGTTTTCGCTTACTCCGGGAATGCCTGTTTTTAGACAGCAAATACCTCGAACGATTAAATGGATTTTTACGCCATAGGAGGAAGCTTCGTAAAGTTTTGCAATCAAAGGTTGATCACAAAGGGAATTCATCTTTGCGATAATCAATCCCTGCTTTCCGTCTTTTGCATGGCTGATTTCTCGATCAATACAGTCGTAAAATTTATTCCTAAGCCAAATAGGTGCAACCACTAATTTGTTCCACTGAGCAGGCTCGGAATAACCGGATAACATATTAAATACTGCAGTGGCATCTTCGCCGATGCGCTCCGAACAGGTAAATAAACCGCAATCAGTATAAATCTTTGCAGTGGAATCGTTATAGTTACCGGTTCCTAAATGAACGTATCTTTTGATGCCCTCCTCTTCTTTTCGGACTACCAACGCGATTTTACAATGGGTTTTTAATCCTACAAGACCGTAAATAACGTGACAACCGGCTTTTTCCAAACGTTTTGCCCAATTGATATTGTTTTCCTCGTCAAATCTGGCCTTTAATTCCACTAAAACAGTAACCTGCTTCCCATTTTCCGCTGCATGAGCCAAAGCTGCAATAATGGGGGAATTTCCGCTGACACGGTATAGGGTTTGCTTAATGGCTAAGACCTGATCGTCCATAGATGCCTGTTTGATAAAGTCCACCACCGGTTGGAAGCTTTCATAGGGGTGATGCAAAAAAATATCCTTTTGCTTGATGCACTGGAAAATATCCCCTTCACAAATATCCGGTGACATTTGTGGCACATAGGCTTTGATACGCAAATGGTCATAGCCTTCAATGGAATACAGCTTCATCAAAAAAGTAAAATCAATGGGGCCGTTTATTTTATATACTGCATCTTTTGCTACAGATAGGTTTTCCCGTAAAAACTTCAGAACCCGTTTGTCTATGGTACTTTCCACTTCCAAACGAATGACCTCGCCCCACTGTCTCATTTTTAGGGATTTTTGAATCTCTTTCAGCAAATCGGATGCATCATCTTCGTCAATGGATAAATCCGCATTTCTCATAATTCGATAGGGAAATGCACATTCTACATTGTAGTTTAAGAATAATCTAGATAGATTCTTTTCAATAATTTGCTCTAATAAAATAAAGGTGTCGATATCATTTTCTGAAGGAATATGCACAAGTCTGGGAAGTCCGGAAGGAACCTGAACAGTGATAAATTCATATTCTGAAGGCTCCATATGATCCCCTAATAACTTGGAATTTCCCTTTGGCGTAACAAGACCTGCAATGTTTAAAGACTTGTTGGAAACTAAGGGGAAGGGTCTGGAGGCATCAACTGCCAAGGGGGTTAAAACCGGATACACCTCCCGCATAAAATAGCGATCTACATAGGCTTCCTGATCCTCTGAAAGGTCTTCGTATTTATCAATAATGATGATGCCGTTTTTTTGTAAAATAGGAATTAAAGAACGGTTATAGGTGGTACACTGTTGCTCCATAAAGGTTCTTGTTTCTTCCTGAATCTTTTCCAACTGGAGACTTGGTGTCATTCCTGCCAAATCCTTTTTGGTATAATCCGCATGAATCATATCTTTTAAAGATGCTACACGTACCATAAAGAATTCGTCCAAATTTGACGCGGTTATGGCAAGAAATTTAATCCGCTCTAAAATGGGAAGGCTTTTATCCCTTGCTTCATTGAGAATTCGCTGATTGAATTTTAACCAGCTTAATTCTCTGTTTACATAGTATTTTTCATCATTAAAATTCATCCCCAATACGCTCCTCTTTTATTTTCTCTTTTCATGAATCTCCGGTCGAATGGCAAAAACCTCTTCAAAGAAATCAGCCTTTGATTCAAATAACCCTCTTTCCAATTCCATTGAATCCTTGGTTTCTATGGCAATGGATAATACATCCTCTTTTAATGTCATGTAAATGCGCTTGAACTTTTGCTTGTGACTTTTATCCATGGCGTTTGCCACGCGTAAAATGGCCAAAAGTTTTAAGTATTTCATATATTCGTCTTGAGAAAAATCGGAAGCCATTTCCTCATAGGACAGTTCTCCTTTTCGGTTGGAAGAACAAATATAGGCTACCATCAGGCGCTCGTTATGGCTAAGACCCAAAATTTCCGAAGACATGATAATGGTAAAGGTACATTGGGACGCTTCAGAAATACTGATATATTTACCGCAGTCATGCAGAATACAGACTACCTGCATCAGTAATCGGTCTCTTTTGCTTAATTTATGGATTTTTTTGACAGAGTCAAATATTTGTAAGGAGATGGATTGCAATGCCTTTAAATGAGGCATAAAGCTGCCGTATCGACGGGCTATGGCCCAAGATGCTGACAATACATCTTCCTCAAAGTCATGAGACGCTTTTAAGAGTTTGGCGTCATAGGCATATTGGTAGGCAATGCCTTCAGAAACAGACACTCCGGGAATCATGATTTTTTCCGGTGTAATCATTTCGATGATGTTTTGATACAGTAAAATAAAAGGCATCAACATTTCGTCGTCGGATTCGTATTCAAAGCTTTCGGAGATAACAGAGTAAAGCTGCTTTTTCTTGATTTTATTCATGACCGTAGCATACTCTTCGTTGGAAATAATGTGGTTGTTTGACTTCATGGGAAGCTTGTTGGCCACATTGTGGATTTGATCGTTTAAGAGAATCAAATATTCCGGGTGCTTTGATTTTAAATAGATGTTTGAAAAGGAACTAAGTTCCTTTTTGATAATTTCTGACACAATGGCATTTCCGTCTTTTTTGTCCTTTAGCCGGCGTAAATGTTCCTGAATCTGAGTGGCGCCCAATAGAATATGTTCGGTGGTAATAATCTCCCCTTCTTCAAATAAGGTAATCTGAATACTGGAACCACCAATATCCACCAAAAGAGCGCACTGGGAAATAATCTCCTCGAAATTTGTGGCGGAACTTAAGGCCAGGTAGGATAAAAATCTCTGTTCTGAGTTGGTCAAAACGTTAATGTTTAAATCCAGCTGTAGTTTAATCTGGTCTAAAACAAAGCGTGAGTTTTTGGCATTTTGCAAGGTGTAGCCAGCAAACACACGGTAATCGTTGCATCTGTAAGTCGCGATGGTTTGTTTCATATCCTTCAAGCAACTTAGGATTTTCGATAATGTCTCATGGGAAATGGCGCCTTTGGCCATTACATCTTTTGAAATGCCACACCATGTCCGGAGACAGTCTATCTCCTTAATCTTATTTTCTTTTGATATTTCAAATATTTTACATACGATTTCATAAGAACCGATATAAACAGATGCAAATGTTTTCAATACCTTCATTCCTTTCCCAATAAATAATCAATGAATTGCTGTGCTGCTCTTCCTGAATATCCCCCGTGTTTTAATTCCCAACGATTTGCTTCTAAGAGTAATTCTTCTTCCTCTATATCCAAATGTGCCCGATCTTTTAATCCCAATACAATGTCCATAAATTCGTTTTTGCTAGGGGAACCGTAATAGATGGTAACCCCGAATCTATGGTAAAGTGACAGTTTTTCCTGAACTGTATCATTTTTATGCATGTCATCCATATCCTTTTTGTCCGCAAAGGTTTCCCGTATTAAATGTCTACGGTTTGAGGTGGCGTAAATTAACACGTTATTTGGTTTTTTTTCCAAACCGCCCTCGATGACAGCTTTTAGATATTTATATTCGATTTCAAATTCTTCAAAGGATAAATCATCCATGTAGATGATGAATTTATAATTTCGGTTTTTTATCTGGCGGATTACGTCGTTTAAGTATTTAAACTGATGCTTGTAAATTTCAATCATACGTAGTCCGTCTTCATAAAAGGTATTTACCGTAGCTTTGATGCTGGATGATTTTCCGGTACCTGCATCTCCGTACAACAAACAGTTGTTGGAAGGTTTTCCTGTTACAAAGGCTTTGGTGTTGTCATACAACCGTTTTTTTTGATCCTCATAACCGATTAAATCGGAAAACTCAATGTGAGGTATTTTGGAAATGGGAACAATATTACCATCTTCATCAAGGCGAAAGGCCTTGTGAAGTCCAATGGTTCCCACACCAAAGTGTTTGTAAAATAAAGCGACTTCTTTTTGGAATTGTTCTACGTCTTGGGCGTGTTCCAAGGCTTCACACAAATCCAAAATACAGTCCCGGATACGGTGATTAAATACGGCACCATCCGTATTTTTGTCTTCAAAGTGTTTGATAAAGGATAAATCTGTGGCAAACAAATTCTCCAATACGGAAAAATCTGCTGCAAACAAATCCATAAAAATGGAAAAATCCCTTTTGGCGATTTCACTTACACTTCCGCCGGAATCTTCTTTGATTTCACATCCCAAGCTGTAGGCATTTTCTTTGGAAACCAAAAGATAGGTAAGATAACAATGCCAAATATTACCATAAAATCCATGGGCTGAAGCGGTTTCAATCAATCCTTGAATATATTGGAAAAATGCCTCTTTTTTTTCTTTGATGAGTAGGCCTTTATCAATTTCTTCGTTTTGGGCCATTTCTAAAATTTCAGAGAAACCGTAAGCTAAGCCATCTTTTGCGAAACGATATAAAATCAACTGATCTGCTTTCATTTTAGCATTCCTCCTTTGCATTGTAGTTTCCAAGGACTTTAAAATGAGAAGTTTCTTCCTGCAAGCCTCTTAAAGCATTTTGAACGGACTCATCTTTTAAGTTTCCTACCAAATCAATGAAGAATCGATATTCCCATTGTTTGTTTTTCAAAGGTCTGGATTCGATTTTTGACATATTTAATCCGTTAAAAATAAAGTGGGACAAAATATGGTACAAAGATCCCTCTTCATCTGGAATTTCAAAGGAGATACTGATTTTATTTGCTGAGTTTAAAAACTCTTTTTCTTTTGAAACAATGATAAAACGGGTAACATTGTTTTTTATATCCTGAATGTTTTTTTCAATTACGGATAAGTGATACAAATCTGCATTGATTCCTGAGGCGATGGCTGCATGATGAATATCTTTGTCTTCATGTACCTTTTTTGCTGCCATAGCAGTGTTTTGAAACGCTTCTGCACTTATGTAGCTGTGTGCCCTTAAGTAGCCGTCACATTGCATAATTGCCTGAGGATGAGAATAGACTTTTGTAATATCCGATAACTTGGCTCCTTCCAATCCAAGCAAACAATGCTGAATGGGAATCTCCTGTTCTCCGATAATGCAAACATCATATTCAGCCAAAAGGTCATAGTTTTGATAAACGGCTCCTGCTGTGGAGTTTTCAATGGGAAGTACCGCATAGTCTGCGTCCCCTTTGGTTAAAGCTTCCATTGCATCCCGCCAGGTATCCACGGAAAAACTGGTATGGGTTTGTCCAAAGAAAGTTTCGGTGGCAACCTGGGAATAGGCACCTTCCACACCTTGGTACACTACCCTGCAATTTTGAAAATCAAAGGCGGATTTCTCCGTAAAGCCATAGTGATTGTCCCTGTTTTGGGCAGCTAAAAGACCATATTGTTTCTTTCGGCTTGTGGACATAATAAGTTCAAACAATTCTATTATGCCTTGACGTTCAAAATCATCCTTAGCAAAGGAAGATAAATGAGAAAGTTTTTCGTCTTCTCTTTGTTTATCGAATACAGGTTTGTTGTTGGCAATTTTGTATTTTGCCACTTCAGTGGTATAGCCCATTCGTTCTTTATAAAGGGCTATAATTTCATTATCAACTCGGTCAATGTCTTTTCTAATTTCTTTTAAATCTTTCATCTTTTCCTTTAATCCAAAACGTCAAAAATAGATAGCTGTGCAGATTGAGGTAATCCGTGAATTACCCCTAACTCTGAAAGTTTATCGATTGCCGTTTGGGATATTTTTCCTCTGGTTTTTATTTCATCTTTTGATGTAAATCTCTTTTGGGAAGCTGCAATTTGTAAGGTTTCTGCAGCGGAATCTCCCAAACCTTCCAATGTATTGAAAGGCGGTAATAATTTACCATCTACTATTTTAAAGTATCTGGCGTCGGATTCATAGAGATCCATGGGTAAAAACTCAAATCCTCTGCAGTACATTTCATGAACCAATCGTAAGTCTCGATATAAGTCTTTAATGGTAGCAGAAAGCTTCTCGCCGGCTTCTTCTCTATCATTGATTTCCTGAAGATTTGCTTCTACTGTTGCTTTTCCCTGACACATTTTTTCGTAATCAAAGGCTGTAGCTCTGATGGAGAAAAATGCTGCATAATAAGCCAAGGGGTAATTAATTTTACAGTAGGCCACTCTCCAAGCCATCATAACGTAAGCTGCTGCGTGGGCTTTCGGGAACATGTATTTAATCTTTTCGCAGGACCAGATATACCAATCCGGAACTCCGTGATCAATCATATCCTGCTTCCACTGTGGCCATTTATCTGCTTTTCCTTTGGCTACAATACCCTTTCGTACCGCTTCCATGATTTTAAAGGATTCTTCTGATTCAAGCCCCATATGGATCAAATAGGTCATAATATCATCTCGGGTACAAATGGCTGTGGAAATGGTAGCTTTTCCTTCTTCAATCAAGGTTTGTGCGTTTCCTAACCATACGTCGGTACCGTGAGCAAGTCCGGCGATTCGAATCAAATCCGTAAATTCCTTGGGCTTTGCGTCTTCCAACATGCCCATAGCGAAGTCAGTACCAAATTCTGGAATACCCAATGTTCCTTTATTACATTTCCAAAGACTTTCACCGTCTTTTAATTTCAAAGCATTGGTATTTTGGAAAAGACTCATAACGTCTTTATCGTCCAAGGGAATTGTGGTAGCGTCGATGCCAATCAAATCTTCCAAACGACGAATCATGGTAGGATCGTCGTGCCCAAGAATATCAAGTTTTAACAGGTTTTCATCAATGGAATGGTAATCAAAGTGGGTTGTTACAATATCTGTTTCCGTATCGTTGGCAGGATGCTGAATGGGGGTAAAGGAATAAATGTCCTCTCCCACTGGCAATACGATAATACCACCGGGGTGCTGTCCTGTTGTACGACGAACTCCTACACAACCTTCCACAATACGTTCAATTTCAGCACGGCGTTTGTGAATACCCCGCTCTTCAAAATAGTGTTTTCCAAGACCAAAGGCGGTTTTTTCCGCCAATGTACCAACGGTACCGGCCTTAAAAGTTTGCCCTTCACCGAAAATAACTTCCGTGTATTTGTGGGCCTTATTCTGATATTCACCGGAGAAGTTCAAATCGATATCCGGCTCCTTGTTTCCTTTAAATCCTAAGAAAGTTTCGAAAGGAATGTCAAATCCTTCTTTGATCATAGGTTTGTGACAGTTGGGGCAATCACAGTCCGGCATATCCACTCCGGCACGTCCGGAATACTGTTTTACTTCCTCAGAGTCAAAATCCACGTAGTGACAAATGGGACAAATATAGTGAGGACTCAAAGGATTTACCTCAGTAATACCTGCCATGGTAGCGGCAAAGGAGGAACCTACGGAACCTCGGGAACCTACCAAATATCCGTCTTCGTTTGATTTCCATACCAGCTTTTGGGCAATGATGTACATTACGGCGTAACCGTTGGAAATAATGGAATTTAATTCTCTCTCCAATCGTTCTTTTACGATTTCCGGTAAATCTTCCCCGTAGATTTCATGGGCTCTTCGATAACAGATCTCTCGTAATTCCGTATCGGAGTTTTCAATAACAGGAGGTGCTTTGTCCGGTCTTGTGGGTTTGATGTAGTCGCACATATCCGCAATGAGATTTGGATTTTTGATTACAATCTCCTCTGCTTTTTCGTGACCGAGATAGGAAAATTCCTTTAACATTTCCTCTGTTGTATGGAGATACAAAGGAGCCTGCTGATCCGCATCCTTAAATCCTTTTCCTGCCATAATAATGGCACGGTAAATGGAATCCTCAGGATTTAAAAAGTGAACGTCGCAGGTGGCCACAACAGGTTTGTGCAACTCTTCTCCCAATGCGATAATCTGTCGGTTGATTTCATTTAAATCCTCTTCAGATTCGATTCCATATTTGCTTTCCCGTAGCATAAATGCATTGTTGCCATTGGGCTGAACTTCCAAATAGTCATAGAAATTTGCAATACGGACAATCTCTTCTCTGGAACGTCCAAGTAAGATGGCCTGATACAACTCCCCTTGTTCACAGGCAGAACCGATAATCAAACCTTCTCTGTTTTCCTCAATTAAGCTTTTCGCCATTTTGGGTGACTTGTTAAAGTACTCCAAATGGGATAAGGAAACCAGTTTATAAAGGTTTACACGACCGATATCATTTTTGGCAATTAAAATAATATGGTTGGCGTGGGAAGATGCAATTCTGGCTTTGGTCATCTTTCCTGCTTCATTTAAGGTATCCAAATCATTGATGTCTTTTTTGTCCAGCTTTTTGCAGAGCTTTTCAAAAATCATGGCGGTACATTCTGCATCATCTACAGCTCGGTGATGATTTTCCAAAACAACCTTTAAGTCTTTTGCCACCGTATCCAGTTTGAAACGCTTTAAATGAGGCAATAAAAACTGAGAAAGTGTAACGGTATCCAAATAGGTAAAATCCCAGCTAATATCTAATTTTTTACACCAGGCTTTAATCACTCCGGTATCGAAATCTGCATTGTGGGCAACCAAAATAGCGTCGCCACAGAACTCTTTAAACTTTGGAAGCATTACGTCCACGGAGGGAGCCTCGCGCACCATCTCATCGGTAATATGAGTAAGATTCATAATTTCGTAAGGAATGGGCTCGTTGGGATTTACAAATTCAGAAAAACGGTCGGTAATTACACCATGTTCAAACTTCACAGCTCCGAATTCGATAATCTTACATTTGTTGGCGTTTAATCCGGTGGTTTCCAAGTCAAATACAACATAGGTATCGGACAAAGTCTGTCCCTTGGAATCTGTAACGATTTGTTTGGTATCGTCTACCAAATAGCCTTCGCAACCATAGAGAATTTTAAACTCCGGGTCCTTGGAAAGCACCTTTGAATGGGCTGCAGAAGTAAAGGATTGAACTACACCGTGGTCGGTAATTGCCAAGGCTTTATGGCCGAAATTGATGGCCTGAGCCAAAATATCTTCAATATCGGAAACACCATCACTGTCGCTCATTTTGGTATGACAATGAAGCTCCACTCGTTTTTCGGATGAAAGGTCGTGGCGCTTTTCACGAAAGTCCGGAATGGATTCAATCGTACGAATTCTGGAACAGCAGATATCTTTGGAAAAATCATCAAAGCTTACGGTTCCTTTTACTTTTACAAAGCTTCCTTTTCCTAAAAGTCCCATTAATTCGGGAGCTTGAGGTGTAGGGATGAATATCTTACAACCCAGGGTATCCGTATAGTCGGAAATATTAAAGG